>OIWV01000003.1_pt1 | contig 204176 bp, 173 predicted proteins | sample 1587751 | NCBI WGS metagenome assembly OIWV01 (sample SAMEA3888913, study PRJEB22519) | human gut metagenome | biome: human gut; feature: human-associated habitat; material: faeces | place: Denmark | collected 2010
AATATACGATGTTACGGTTTGAATGATATACTCTGTTCATATTTGTATTATACTACACTTTATTAGTTAATACAATAATTGAGGAGGAAAAAGTTGTCCGCCTTCAATTGCTTACGCAAATTCGGCGGACGCGCCTTATATCCCCAGCCCTAAAGGACGGGGTTTTACGGTGCTTTCGATAAAACCGACAACATCGGCAACGGGATAGCCAAGGAACAGGCCGATCTCATGCGGGAAGGATTTCTGGAGCTGCATGCGGCGCGGCATGAAAGCCCATGAGCTGTTCAAATCCTTCTCGCCCCAAAATGCATCACCTCTAGTTGAAAATCATTATCATCTCTGCTTGTATTATATCGAAAACATTTCTCAATTACAAGATACACAGCAAAATTTTTCGATTTCGCGCCCGTCTGTCTATGAGCAACCTGGCTTTAATGCTATAATGAAGATTAGCATAGCCATCTTGCACGGTAGTTTGTGACATTGTATTGACAAGCTCTTCCCGCTATGCTACTATCAAAACATACAAGAATAATATGATTAGGGGGTAACGCATTTTATGATACAGCTGTCTCATATTGAGAAAACGTATGACAGCCCCTCCGGTCCCGTCAAAGCGCTCAAGGGCATCGACCTGACGATCGAGCGCGGCGAGATCTTCGGTATCATCGGCCTCAGCGGCGCGGGCAAGTCCACGCTGATCCGCTGCATCAACATGCTCGAGCGTCCGACCGCCGGCAAGGTCATCGTCGATGGCCAGGACATGACGGTCATGAGCGAGAAAGAGCTGCGCAAGGCGCGCAAGAACATCGGCATGATTTTCCAGCACTTCAACCTGCTGAGCTCTGCCACCGTCTACGACAACATCGCCTTCCCGCTGCGCCTCTCGCACACGCCCGAGGCAGAGATCAAGAAGAAGGTGCTGCCGCTCTTAGAGCTCGTCGGCCTTGCCGACAAAGCACACCAGTACCCGTCACAGCTCTCAGGCGGCCAGAAGCAGCGCGTCGGCATCGCCCGCGCGCTCGCGAGTGAGCCGAAGGTCCTGCTCTGCGACGAGGCGACAAGTGCTCTCGATCCACAGACAACGCGCTCCATCCTCGAGCTCATCCAGGACATCAACCGCAAGCTCTCGCTGACGGTCGTCGTCATCACGCACGAGATGCAGGTCATCAAGGACATCTGCGACAAGGTCGCCGTCATCGAGAACGGCGTCATCGCCGAGCAGGGCACAGTCCTCGAGGTCTTCACGAACCCGCAGAAGCCCATCACGAAGGACTTCATCAGCGTGCTGCTCTCGAACGAGCTGCCCGCTGCCTTCCGCGGCGGCGAGGTCTCGAAGGAGCCGCTGCCCGGCGCCTATCTGCTGCTGCGCCTGACGTTCATCGGCGAATCCGCCGACGACCCCGTGCTGGCCGGCATGATCCGCAAGTTCCCGGAAATCGAGGTCACGATGCTCTTCGGCAACCTCGACCAGATCAAGTCGACGCCGTTCGGCCGCATGATCATCGGCATCACGGGACCTGAGGCTAAGATCCAGGAAGCAATCCAGTACCTGCGCCAGCAGGATCTCAAGGAGGAGGTGATCGGCTATGTCCGCAGACATGATACCGCTTCTGTCTAAGGCCCTCGGTGAGACGGTCTACATGGTCGTCGTCTCGATGATCGTCGCCACCATCATCGGCGTGCCGCTCGGCGTGCTTCTTCATACGACGAGCAAAGGACAGATCCTCGAATCGCCGACCGTCAACCGCGTCGTCGGCGCCGTCGTCAACGCCGTGCGCTCCATTCCGTTCATCATCCTGCTCGTCGCCATCATCCCGTTCACGCGCCTGCTCGTCGGCACGGCCATCGGCACGACGGCCGCCATGGTCCCGCTCGTCATCGCCGCGATTCCGTTCATCGGCCGTCAGGTCGAGACGAGCCTCAAGGAAGTGCCATTCGGCCTCGTCGAGGCCGCGCAGTCGATGGGCGCGACGCCGGCACAGATCATCTGGAAGGTCCTGCTGCCGGAATCGATGTCCTCGATCGTCGCACAGCTCACGACCGTTATCATCAGCCTCGTCGGCGAATCGGCCATGGCCGGTGCCGTCGGCGGCGGCGGTCTCGGTGACCTCGCCATCCGCTACGGCTACCAGCGCTTCCGCCCGGAAATCATGCTGGCCACCGTCATCATCCTCATCGTACTCGTCCAGCTCGTCCAGTTCGTCGGCAACACGCTTGCCAAGCGCCTGGACAAGAGATAAAAAAGGAGGAATCCACATGAAAAAAGTACTCGCACTCATCGCTGCGCTCGTCGTCGCGACGCTGGCTTTCGCCGGCTGCGGCGGCAGCCAGTCCTCTTCTTCCTCGTCCTCGTCGAGCGCAGCTCAGACGAGCGGCACGAAGACGCTCAAGGTCGGCGCTACGGCTGTGCCGCACGCCGAGATCCTCGAAGCAGCAAAGCCGCTACTCGAGAAGGAAGGCATCAAGCTCGACATCGTCGAATTCAACGACTACGTCCAGCCGAACCTTGCCCTCAACGACAAGGAACTCGATGCCAACTTCTTCCAGCATGACCCGTATCTCCAGAACTTCATGGAAGAGCACAAGGAAGTCAAGCTCGTCAGCGCCGGCGGCGTCCACATCGAGCCGATGGGCATCTACTCCAAGAAGGTCAAAGACCTCAAGGACCTCAAAGAGGGCGCTACGATCTCCATCCCGAATGACCCGACCAACGGCGGCCGTGCACTGCTCCTTCTCCAGAAGGCCGGCCTGCTGAAGCTCAAGGATGGCGTCAACGAGAAAGCCACGCTGCAGGATATCGCCGAGAACCCGAAGAACTTCAAGTTCCAGGAAGTCGAAGCCGCACAGGTTCCGCGCACGCTCGACGATGTCGACGCTGCCATCATCAACTCCAACTTCGCGATGCAGATCCAGCTCGACCCGACGAAGGATTCCCTCTTCATCGAGGATAGCACGAGCCCGTACGTCAACATCGTTGCCGTACGCCAGGGCGACGAGAACCGCCCCGAGATCCAGGCACTCATGAAGGTCCTGCACAGCCAGGAAATCAAGGATTTCATCACCAACAAGTACAAAGGCGCTGTCGTACCGGCTTTCTGATTCGCCAGTCTCAGCGTAAAGAAGACCCGTCAGCCGTTGGCTGACGGGTCTTCTTGTCATTTTATACATCATTATTTTGTGAGGGTGATGCGGCCCTGCGGTGCCTTGTAGTCGGCGCTGACTGTGCCGCCGAGCTCTTTGAGGTAGTTGCGCACGGCGTCGGTATCGAGGTAGTCGACGTCGTGGATGGTGACTTTAGCGGGGTCCTGCATGGAGTAATAGGAATCGCCGCCGGAGGTCAGGAAGTCGGGCACAGCGATGTTGTAGGTCGCCTCCGGATCGAACGGCTTGCCGCCGACGCTCGTGATCGTGACGCGCGAGCCCGGGGCTGCCGGACGGTAGTAGACGGAATGCGGGTAGAGCTCGCCCTTGGCAAACGGCGTCTTCGTGTCGACCGTGTAGACGATGCCGGCCACCTGCGGGAAGGCACCGAGCGCCGTCGGCGTCGTGCACGTCGCCGCCTCGAGGATCTCGAGCAGAGTCGAGCCCTTCATGGTGACGTACTGCAGGTAGTTGTGGTACGGCAGGACGCGCAGCAGGTCGGCCTCCGTGATTGCGCCGGCCTTGATGCCCGCGCGGATGCTGCCGCCGTTCATCAGGGCGCCGTCAATCGTGACACGATCGAGCACTGCGGCCTGGCGGACCTGCCAGAGGTAAGCATCGGCGATGAAGTCGCCGAGGTTCGTCTCCTCCGTGCGCACGCCCGGGTCGCGGGATCCGTTGAGCTCAAACGGCGTCGTGCCGACTTTTGTCGCGAGCTTCTTGTTGATGGCGGCCTGCGCCTTATCGACAATGGCCTTGATCTTCGCGTCTTCCTTGTTGAACTGGCCGTAGGCATGGAGATCTTCCTGCCACTTGCCATCCTCATAGTGGACGACGCCGATGTTCGCGAGGTGCGAGCCCGTCTCCGTCAACAAGCTGCCATCGATGTAGAGGTTCTTGACCGTGTGGTCGTGGCCGTCGATGAATACATCGATGCCCTTGACATTCGCAAGGACGTCGTTCGAGCGGTCGCCGACGGCATCCGGCTCGCTGCCGAGGTGGCCGATGGCGACGATGAGGTCACAGTGCGCCGCCTTGAGCACATCGACTTCCTTCTGGGCAGCCTTGTACATCTCCTCTTTCGAGAGGAAGGTCAGGCCGCGCGTGCTCTTCGGGTTCGACGTCGTGATGGTCGACGGCGTCGTCAGGCCGAAGACGCCGATCTTGAGATCACCCTTGCGGATGATGGCATGCGTCTTGCCCGTGAACGGCTTGCCCGTCGCGTCGACGATGATGTTCGCCGACACGATCGGGAACTTCGCCTGCTTGATGCGCGCGAGCGTGACATCCGAGCCGTAGTCGAACTCGTGGTTGCCGAGCGTCATGGCATCGTAGCCCACGGCATTCATGAAGTCGATGGCCGTCTTGCCCTTGCTGAAATTGACGAGGTTGCTGTCCTGGATGGCATCGCCGGCATCGACGAGCAGGACCTTGTAGCCCTTGGCCTCGTAGTCCTCCTTGAGCGCCGCGACCGTCGCCATGCCGTTGACACCGTCCGCGCGCTGGTCGTAGCCGTGCGTGTCATTCGTGTGCAGGATGACGAGCTGCGAGAAATCCGCCGCAAATGCCGTGCCCCAGAGACAGGCAAAGACGAGTGCCAGCATCACCAGTATTTTTTTCATAAATGCTCCTTTCGGCAAAACAATACTCACACATCCATTTTACCGAACGAAAATTCTGACGTCAATCACCTCCCGAAAAAAAGAACCCGCGGCAGTGGGGAACTGTCGCGGGTCAAAAAGGGAAATTTAAGAGAAATGAGGGATGTTGTAGATACCCGTCTGGATGTATCAGTCGATCAGTCCTGGACGAGCATCATCCCCTGGTTCTCACCAAGGGCAAGTGTCAGCTGACCACCGCTCACCGTGGCTTTGGTGCCGGTCAGCTCATCAGTGAATACCGTGCCGTCAGCGGCGGAGACAGGCAGGGTGACCTGCTGTGCTTTGCCGCGGTTCAGGGCAACGATACCCATCTTGCCGGAGTCGGCCTTGCGGCTGAAGGCGTAGATATCGCCCTCGGCCTTGAGCGTATTGACATCGCCGCGCGCGAAGATATCCTTGTGCGCGTTGCGGACACCGATGACTTTCTTGTAGTAGGCAATGAGGTCTTTGTCCTCCTTGCCCCACGGATAGGTGCGGCGGCAGTCCGGGTCGCCGCTGCCGTACTGGCCGGCTTCATCGCCGTAGTAGATGGTCGGCATGCCCGGATAGCCCATGAGGAAGGTCGCGGCCAGTTTGAGGCGCGCCTTGCCGAGGTCGTAGTCGAAGTCCTTCTTCGTCGGCTGGGCGACACTGTCGGAGCCGCCGCCGAACTTGTAGATGGCGCGGACCGTATCGTGGCTGTCGACGATGTTCATGAGGTCATAAAAGGCCTCCTTCGGGTAGTTCTGGCGCAAGACCGTCAGCTCGTAGTCGGCTGCCTTGGCGTCGCCCTTGTTGAGGAAGAGGTCGCCGAGCGCGAACGAGAGCTTGTAGTTCATGACGGAGTCGAATGCGTCGCCCGTGAAGAACTGCGAGCCATCCTGCCAGATCTCACCGAGCAGCAGCGGCTCAGAGCCATCCTTCGTCTTGATGGACTTGACTTCCTTGCGGACGTCGGCCCAGAATCCCGGCGGCACCTCCTTGGCGACGTCGAGGCGCCAGCCGTCGAGGCCCTCGTCGAACCACTTCATGATGACACCTTTGTCCTTGCCGTTGCCGTAGAGCAGGTAGTCGCCGAGGTCCGACTTCACTGTGCCCTGCTCCGAGCCCGGATAGTCGGCATCCTTGAACGGCACGAGGCTGTCGTAGCCCTGCCAATCGTGGTAGGCGTACTTCTTGCCCATCATGTCCTGGGTCTTCTCGTTCTTGATCTCGAACCAGTTCTCCCAGTGCCACGGGCTGAAGACCTGGCCTTCAGCCTCGAGCTCTTTCTTGGCCTCAGCCTTGGCCGCCTCCTCCGTCATGTGCTTGTCGTTCATGAGGTCGTAGATGCGGCTCCAGTACTCGTAGGCGCCGACCGTCTTGTACTTGCCATAGCGGTCGAAGTAGATGGAATCATCGCCGACATGGTTGTAGACGCCGTCCATGATCAGGTGCATGCCGCGCTTCTGCATCTCTGCCTTCATTGTCTCGAGATCCTTGAACGTGCCGAGGAACGGGTCGATTGTGCCGTAGTCGACGGCATCGTAGCGGTGATTCGAGCAGGCATTGTAGATCGGGTTGACGTAGATGGCCGTCACGCCGAGGCCTTTGAGGTAATCGAGCTTCTTCGTGATGCCGGCGAGATCGCCGCCGAAGAAGTCATTGCACTCCCAGTTATCGCCGTCCGTTGCCGGCGTCTTGCTGTGGTTGGCAGGCAGCGCAGACCACTTGCGGTGCTGGACGGGCTGGAAGCCGCGCGCATTGGCGCGCGCATTGTCGTTGCTCTTGTCGCCGTTGAAGAAGCGGTCCGGGAAAATCTGGTAGCAGACGGCATCTTTCGCCCAGTCCGGCGTCTTGTAGTCCTTGCTGTAGACGGTGAGCTGGTACGGCTTGACACCGCGCAGCTTGAGCTCGCCCGTGCTGCCCGGCTTTGCGTCATCGCCGTACTCCTTCGTGTCGTTGAGCACGAACTTGTAGCCGTAGAGGCCGTACGTCTGCGGCGTGAACGATGCCGTCCAGATATCCTGGTCGCCAGACGTCGAGACCTTTGTCATCGGATATGAGGTGACCGTGCCGGCCGTGTAGTCGGGGTTGTACTCATCGCCGCCATTGGCCGTGATCTTGGCCTTGTAGACGACGAGCTTCGCACTCGTGACATCGCCCTTGCCCGTGGCGAGCGAGAGCTTCACTGGCGTGCCTTCCTTGACAGCCTCAAACGGCGCGCGGTAATTCGTGCTCCAGCTGTCGTGGTAGACCTTGTCCTCGCGGATGCGGCCATCGTCGGCAATCAGGTGCTTTGCCTTGCTGTCGTAGTAGAACGTGACATCGCCGTCCTTGGCGACATTGACCGTCTGCGTCAGCGCGTCCGCTCCCGGCATCGTGACCGTGACCGTGTAGTCGCCCTTCTTCAGGGGGACCGTCTTCTGGAAGAGATTGTCGAGCATCTGGTCGCGCATCAGCGGGTCCGCGACTGCGCCGAAGCTGCCCGAGAGCACCGGCAACTCGCTGTCTGCGCGGAACGTGTAGCTCGTGCTGTCCGCGATGTGATGCGACTTGTCGTTGTAGTAGAACGTGACTTCCTGCGCCTTCGGCAACGTCAGCTGCACGTTCGCGCCGTCGAAGTTGCCGCCGAGCCCGTAGTTCTCGGCCCAGCTGCCGTTGACGGAGATCTTGTAGTAATACGTGCCAGCCGGCAGCTTCATCTTGTAGGAATAGAAATCATGGCCGATGGCCTTCATGCGCGTCGTCGTGTCCGACGGGTCCCAATCTTTGGCCGCACCAGCCTTCGACTGCACCGTGCCCGTCAGCACGATGCTGCGTCCTTCAGCAGCCAAGGCCTTCGCCTCGGCATCCTTGCCCGCGTAATCGTACGTCACGGCATGCGTCGCATCATCATAGGTGAAGGTGACATCATGGTCCTTGAGCAGACGCAGCGCGATGTTTTTGCCATTCGCCTCGCCATTGGCGCCGTAGTTGACATCCCACGAGCCGCCCACAGCGACCTTGAAATCGTAGTTGCCCTTCGGCAGATGGCCCGTGAAGACATGATGGCCAGCGCCGTCCGACTTCATGATCGTCTTCGCATCAGCAGGGTCCCACTCCTTGGCCGCGCCGAGCTCATCCTGCAACGAGCCTACCAGAACAACATCAGTCGGCTGTACAGAGCCTGGTCTGGCAGCTTCAGCAGCAGCAGCTGCTTTTTCCTCCGCAGAACCCTGTCCGACATACGACACCGTCGTCTTGTGCGTAGCGGAATCGTAGGTGAAGGTCACATCCGTATCCTTCGTGAGCTTCAGCTTCATGTTGGCACCGTTGGCCGCGCCATTCGCGCCGTAATTCTCGTCCCAGCTGCCGCCGACGGCAATCTTGTACTCGTAATTGCCCTTCGGCAGCTTGCCCGTATACTGATACTTGCCGTTGCCGACATCCTTCATGATCGTCGTGCCATCACCCGGCGCCCAATCTGCACCGGCACCGAATTTCGACTGCACCGTGCCGACGAGGACGACATCCGAAGGACCTACCGCTGCAGCAGCCTCAGCAACTGAGACAGATATATAAGACGGCATCATGTCTGCCGGCATAGCATACGGACTGGCAAGCAGACCAAAGGCCAGCGACATGCCAATCGCACGTTTCAAGGCTTTCTTGTGATTCATGGCCAAATACTCCTCTCAACAAAAGGAATAAAAAATCGGGATCTCAGTTCTGGGGGTAACGGCTCACCCTAGTGGTAGCCAAAGCCCATGTCAGGTGCGAGGTTGCCCCCACTGTGAAATCCCGATTCCATTCAGAAAATCATTTGCGTATTATGCGGCAAGCACTTCATCAGAAGTGGAAGTCAAGCCAGCTGCGCAGGATGTGACGCGTGTAGGCACCGCCAGCCCAAGTTGCATCATTGTTTTCTGTGAGATGCGGAGCCCACATCGTCTCCCACTCGCAGTTCTGCCACGGAACCATCTTGAAGCCGTAGAACCAGCCTTTGACACCGTTGACGAAGGTCGGTTCGCGCGTAGCCCACTCATCATCATGTCCGAGATCCGAGACAGCACCGATATCCATCCACTTCGCATAAGCACCCCAAGAACCAACTTTGTTGAGGTCCGTACCACGATAATCAAAGCGGACAGCCCACGTGCGATCTGCATGTGGTCTCAAATACGTCAAATCATCCATCAAGGCATCCGATTTCAGGTAAGAGCCCGTGACCGAGAAATCCTTGAAAAGTTTCGCTTTCAAATCAACACCGTAGAAATTCTTGGCACCCGTGTAATAACCATCTGCCGAGTTGCCTTTATCCGTCGTATGATCGACGACACGGGAGTAAGCGATATTCGCATCGAGGTATTTACCGATTGGGCCCCAGAAATCCAACGAACCGACAATCGGGGCACGATGCGTATTGATCTTGACCGAAGAAGTATCCCAGCCTTTATGCGTACCATCTGCGTTAAACGTTTCTTTGATCTGATCTGTCCCCGATACAGTCGTCCAGTCAGCAGACGGTTTCCAGTACTGCGCACTCATCCACCAGCCGTGGCCGCCTTCAATCGGATGGTACGTTGCAATACCGTCGACCTGACCACCAAGCATGAGGTTCTGCATGCCAATGCCGTTCCATTTACGACCGATGTTCGTATACCAGTTGTGGTTCTTGCCGAGCTGGAGTTCTACCCAGACGTTCGAGATGGAACCATTGTGGTTATCATCGCCGAGCAGGCTATCCTTATCGATACCAGAAATAGCATTCGTCGTCTCAAGGTAATCAGTCGAACCATCTTTACGGGTCAGCTTAATCGTCTTAGGAATCTTGCTGTTCGCATATTCACTGTCGCGATAATGCGCGTTTTTCTCAACCGTGAAGCGTGCCGTTGCATGATCATTGACCTTCATGGAGCCTTCGAGATCCATGTAGAAGCGGTTGTTATAGGTGCCGTTATGACCATCTTTTACCAGGCCATTGTCATCGCCAACCTGTACGCGCGTCATGCCCCAGACCTTGAATTTATCGGTCTTGTTCTTGAGGTCATTGATATCGTTCGTATTCTTGTTGACCTGATTCTTCAGCGTGCCCAGTTCATTGGCATACTCAGCGGAGAGTTTGTCGAGTACGGCCTTGTCGCCAAAGCTGATGTCGTTCTTCTGCATTGCCTTTGCGACGATTGCTGCCATCTCATAACGCGTCATGGCGCGGCTGCCCTGGAAGGTACTATCCCCCATACCTTCAATGACGCCCTCTTTGGCGAGGTAATCGAGTGCCTGATAGGACCAGTGATCCTTCGGCACATCCGTGAAGCTGTCCGCCGTAGCAGCAAATGCTGTGCTGGACATCCCGACCGTCAGGCCGGCAAGGATAGCAAGTGCTTTCGTGTTGATCTTCATGTGATAGACTTCCTTTCCCTTTTAAGATAAATGGGTAATTTGGATTTTATAAGAATGAGACTCCCTTATCTATCCTTGTTCCGATATGAAAATCTCATCATATAAACTTTTCTGATATCTCCCGGTTAAAAAGCAGGCGATAACGGTTCTGTGTGTGATAGAGGACAGAACCGTTACACACCCAAAGGGGGAATTCCTGCAAACATGTCACAGGTCATAAAAAGAAATATATGTACACGCAAATACATGCGCGCGGGGGCGGATTAAAGGTTGGCGAGCAGCATCGCGCCGACGCTCTCGTAGGCGCAGCGGGCCTTGGCCTTGATGGCGTCGCGCGCCGTCGTGACCGTGTAGCCGTTGAACGCCTCGATCATCGGCAGGTCGTTGACCTCATCGCCGATGGCGAAGATCTCGGCACCCTGCCAGCCCATCAGCTTGAGCGTGTGGTCGATGGCCTGCTCCTTGCTGATCTCTTTCGGCGTGATGTCGACGGCACAGCGGTTCGGATAGGCATGGACCACATCGCCGAATTTCGCATTGACTTCGTCGCTCGCGGCGAAGGCATCCTCGGGATTCGTGAACCCGAGGGCGAACTGGTGGATGGTCTGCGGCAGATGGCCGACTTCGCTCTCCTCGATGTTGACGATTGGGAAATCCCACTGCTTCGCCTCGCGGATGACCCAGGTACCCTCCGACGCATGGCAGAGGTAGGTGCGATCCGCGGCGGACAGGGCAAAATGGAAGGACTTGCGCACGTGCGGCAGCTGCGTCAGATTGGCCAGCATCTCCGGGGCGATCTTGGCTTCCCAGAGCACCTTGCCGTCGGCCGTGCAGATGATGCCGCCGTTGTTGCAAGCGAGATAATCGTAGCCGACACCGTAATGCTGGAGCTGCGGCACGAGCATGCCGTGGTCGCGACCCGAGACGACGCCAAACTTATGTCCGGCTTCACGCCATTTCTTGATTGCTTCGGCATCGCTCTTGGCAATCCTGTCCTGGCGGAACAGGGTTCCATCGTAATCACTAGCGGCTACTTTCATCATCGTTCCTCCTCATTTGACATAGACAACGGCTTCCGCCGGTCTAAGGGTTCCCTTCTTGGCATTCTCGTAGTTGCCGATTAAGACGTCGGCATCCTCGAGAACGCTGCTATCGTATGTAACAGTATCATTCGTGAAATTGACGACCGTGTACGTCGCATGCTCCCCAAGCACGCGTTTGAAGGCGTAGACGTGCTCATCCTCGTGCAGCAGCTCTTCATAAGAGCCTTGCAGCAGGATGGCGGAGGCTTTGCCCTCCGTGCGCTCGCGGTTCATCTGGCGGTAATAGCTCAGCACGGACGTGCCGTCCTCGCTCTCCGCCTCGACACAGCAATTCGAGAAATCTTTATGGACCGGCAGCCACGGCTTGCCGGTCGTGAAGCCTGCGTTCGTGTCGCGCGTCCACTGCATCGGCGTGCGCGCGTTGTCGCGGCTCTGGAACTGCACAGCCTTGAGCGCTTCCTCTGGCGAGAGTCCTTCTTTGATGGCATATTCATACTGACCGTGCGTCGAGATATCATTGTAGTCCTCGATCTTCGGGAAGGCCGTATTCGTCATGCCGATCTCTTCGCCCTCGTAGACAAACGGCGTGCCGCGCAGCGTGAAGAGCACGGTCGCGAGCGCCTTGGCTGCCACCTTCGGGTCCGTGCCCTCAGGGAAGTAGCGGTGCATCGAACGGTTCTGGTCGTGGTTCTCGAAGAAAATCGGATACCAGCCCTCTTTGGCTGTCGCCGCCTGGCTGGCGGACAGGGCGTCCTTGAGCTGGCCGAGCTTCCATGGGAAGCGCTTGCACCAGATCTCGCCCTCCGGATAGGAGAGCTCAAGATGGCTGAACTCGAAGAGCATCGAGAAGACGCCATCCTTGCCGACCCACTGCGGCAGTTCCTGCGGGCTGACGCCGTTGGCCTCGCCGACCGTGAAGATATCGTGGCCATCGAAGACGTTGCGGCGGAACTCGTGCAGGAAGTCGAGGATGCCCGGCGTGTTGGCCGTCATCTCATGGATGCCGGAGAGGCCGTCAGCACCGTCGACCGGGCCGTCCTTGAACTCCGGTTTCTTGATGTAGACGATCGCGTCGATGCGGAAGCCGCCGACGCCCTTGTCGAGCCAGAAGTTCGCGGCGTCGAAGAGTGCCTGGCGCACTTCCGGATTCTCCCAGTTGAGGTCCGGCTGCGCCTCAGCGAACGTGTGCAGGTAGTACTGCTGGCGCTCCTCGCACCACTTCCAGGCCGAGCCGCCGAAGATGGCTCTCCAGTTCGTCGGAGCCGAGCCGTCCGGCTTGGCATCGCGCCAGATGTACCAGTCGGCCTTCGGGTTCGTGCGGTCTTTCTTCGACTCGAGGAACCATGGGTGCTGGTCAGAGCTGTGGTTGTAGACGAGGTCCATGACGATGCGGATGTCACGCTTCTTCGCCTCGGCGATGAGCTCTTCCATATCCTCCATCGTGCCGTAGGACGGGTCAATCCCGCAGTAGTCGGAAATATCATAGCCATTGTCGACCATCGGCGATGGGTAGACTGGCGTGAGCCAGATGGCGCCCGTGCCGAGCGACTTCAGGTAGTCGAGATGGCTCGTGACCCCTGGAAGGTCACCCACGCCTGTCCCGGTCGTATCCTGGAAACTCTTTGGATAGATCTGATAGACGATGGATTTCTGCCACCATTTCAATTCACTCATGTATATGCTCCTTTCTTCTGAGAAGCTCCGAGAAATAAGAAAATGGAGTGTGGAGCTCTCCACACTCCACTCTCATTTCTTATTGATGGGACATCAGAAGGAGATGATTGGTGTTTCGTTTACTTTGACGTCGCCGTCAGCAGCTTTCTTCATCTGCGGATAGTCGGCACTGTTCGTGACAGCGAGGATAATCGTATCCTTGTAGCCCGCAGCCTTGATGGCCTCGCGGTTGAAGCCGATGAGCTCGTCGCCGGCCTTGACCTTGGCACCCTGCTTCGTCAGGCAGCGGAAGCCCTTGCCACCCATCTTGACCGTATCGAGGCCGATGTGGATGAGGATCTCAGCGCCGTTGTCGAGGCGCAGGCCAATCGCGTGATAGGAACCTTCCATGATCATGGTGACTTCGCCGTCAGCTGGAGCTACGACCATTTCCGTCGTCGGCTCGATGGCAACGCCGTCGCCCATCATCTTCTGGGAGAATACGTCATCCGGTACTTCCGTCATGTCGATGAGTTTGCCGGATGCAAATGCCTTGAGTTTCATCGAGAGGTCCGTCTGAACGGGCTCGCTCGGGTTGGCTGCTGCCTTCGCCTCAACGGCTACGTCAGCGATATCGCCCTTGAGGAGGGCATCGAAGTAGCTGCGGACATTCGGTACGGAGAGGCCGACGATGACCTGGATGGCATGGCCGTTCTTGACGAGGCCGAATGCGCCAGCTTTCGTGAACTTGCTTGCGGATGCGACTTTATCCGGATCAGCGACCGTGACGCGCAGGCGCGTTGCACAGTTCGTGACTTCCTTGATGTTGGACGGACCGCCGAGGTTGTCGAGGAAGACCTGAGCCTTCAGAGCTTCAGGGTTGTTGGCAAGACCCTTCTTCTCCATCTCTTTCTTGGCCTTGTACTCGGCTTTCGAGAAGAGCTTATCCTCTTCATCGTCGTCCGTGCGGCCCGGCGTCTTGTAGTCGTTCTTGAGGATGAGGTAACGGAATACGAAGAAATAGATTCCGGTGAAGCAGAGGCCTACGATGATCTGCATGATGTAGGTGCCTGCATGATACTTGAACAGTGGGATCCAGTTCTGGACGAAGCAGTCGATGAGGCCGCCGCCGAAGTTACCGGAAAGGCCGAAGAAGTAAAGCGTTGCGGAAAGCGTTGCAGCGAGGACTGCATGCACTGCGTAGAGGAGCGGTGCGACGAAGAGGAAGGTGAACTCGAGCGGCTCGGTGATGCCGCAGAGGACAGCCGTGATCGTTGCCGGGATCAGGAGCGTTGCGACCTTCTTGCGTTTCTCCGGCTTAGCGCAGAAGTACATGGCAAGGGCAGCGCCCGGCAGTCCGAAGACCTTGGACATGCCGTGGAGGGCGAAGCCGCCTTCCGGGAACATTTCTTTCAGGGAATGTGCGCTCGTGGCAAAATCATTGAGATGCTGGAGCCAGTAAGCCTGGATACCGCCATCGCAGACGGCCGGGCCGAAGATGAACGGCAGGTAGATGAAGTGATGCAGGCCTGCCGGCAGGAGGATGCGTTCGGAGAAGGTGTAGCACCATACGCCGATGATGCCGCTCGTCTTGAGGAAGAACTGGAACTGCTCAATGGCGTGCTGGACAGCCGGCCATACGAAGCAGAAGAGCAGGGCCATCGGAATCATGACGGCGAAGCCGACGGCTACGACAAAGGCAGGGCCCTTGAAGATGCCGAGCCAGTCCGGGATCTCGGTATCATAGAAGTGGTTGTGAATCCACGAGGAGCAGCAGGCGATGAAGATGGCGCCGAGCATGCCCATGTCGAGTGTCTTGATGTTCGCGATCATCGCGAGGCCCGTGCCTGCGCCAGCTGCCTGGCTGTAATCCACTCCGAAGAAGCTGCCGTGCAGCGTCAGGAACGCGGAGATGAAGTAGTTGAAGCACATGTAGATGACGAAGGACTCCATTGCGCAGCGCGCAGGTTCCTTTTTCGCGAAGCCGATTGGCACGGCGATGGCGAAGAGGATTGGCATCTGGGCGAATACCGTCCAGGCACCCTGTTCGACGACGAACCAGAAATCATACCAGACGGTGCCTTTATCTGCGATGCTGCCGAGAAGCATCGTGTTCTTGCAGACAATCGAGATGGCAACCGTGAGACCGAAGAATGCGAACAGGATGACCGGCGTGTACATTGCGCCGCCAAACCGCTGCAATTCTTGCATGACGCGATCTTTCTTGATCGACATGTTCATACCCCCTATTTCTTAACATAACCCTTATGAGTTCCTACCGCCTCGATTGTTATCGATTTGGCTTGCTTACCGAGTCAGGTGATTGCAATCCCCCGATCACCCTCTCGGTTATCCTGTACCTAAAGGATACAAAAAAAGCCCGCGAACGCAATAGTTTCGCGGGTTTCAGGCACAGTGCCCCTTTCGTGTACCATGGTACATTTAGCGTACATCGATACAAGCGAGGCGCTGCAAGGGTTTGCGGGCATTGCCCTTCCTTCTTCCTTTATATTGTTGACTGAATGTTTCTCTCTTTCAAGCGATGCACGTACATGCGGTACTTGACGTACCAGACCTCAATGAGCATGAAGTACGGCATCATCGACTTGAAGGAGATGTGCTTGCCGTCCTCGGCATCGTAGAGCTGGAACTCGGCCGGCGAGATGTAGAGGTTGACGGTCGAGAGGCTCGCGAGCGTGTTGTCGTGGAGCTTCGTGATGGAGATCAGCGGGATGTCGCGCAGCTGCAGCTCGCGGGCAAACTCGACGACGGCCGGCGTCTCGCCCGACAGCGAGACGATGATGAAGAGGTCATCCTTCGTCAGGGTCTCGAGTACGGAGTAGAACTCCTCGCGGGCCGGGATGTCGTAGAGGAAGACGTTGTCGTAGAAGAACAGGCGCTTGAGCTCCTGCAGGACGTTGGCCTGCACGTAGCCTGAAGCATAGGTGAAGACGCGGTTGGCCTCGTGCACGAGGCGGCTCGCGCTGTCGAAGTTGCGCTTGAAGATCTTCTCCCCCGTCTTGAGGTAGAAATCACTGAGGTCCTCGAGCACGTTCGAGCTGTAGCGCGGCGTCTCCGCCTCTTCTATCTTGAGAATGGCCTTGAGCTCGCCGAAGCCGTCGAGGCCGAGTTTCTGCGCAAAGCGCACGATGGTCGTGCTCGAGACGCAGCAGGCCTTCGCAAGCTCGTGGATGGAGATGTGGCGCGCTACTTCCCTGTGCTGCAGGATGTATTTCCAGATGACCATGTCGGTATCATTGAGTGATTGCCGGTGGGTATTGATGATTTCGTCGAGACGCATGTCCGTTCCCCCTTAACGAATGCATTTCTTACTTCTTTCATTAAATGATACCATCCCTGCGAGGATACGACAAGGTGTTCCCAAAAAGCATCAGAACATGCCGAGCGTCTTGAGCACGAAGACCCAGCCGAAGATGGTGAAGCACGAGAGGCCCGTCGTGTAGACGACGCAGTTGCCGGCGAGGTCGGCGTCGCTGCCCATCTGCTGGGCCATGGCATAGCCGGCGACGGCACACGGCGTCGCGAAGATGGCCATGAGCGTGACGAGCTCGATGCCGCGGAAGCCGAGGAAGATGGCCAGGCTCAGCATGATGGTCGGCACGATGATGAGCCTGCCGAGAACGCAGCCGACGAGCTGCGGCAGGTGCTCGTGGTAGCTGCCGGCCTTGAAAGAGGCGCCGAGGACGATCAGGGCCATCGGCGTCGTCGCCGCGGCGAGCTGGCTGATTGGCTTGAGGATGACCTTCGGCAGCGGGATGCCGAGGACGAGGAAGAGCGTACCGAAGATGGCGCCGAGGATCATCGGGTTCTTGAGCACGCCGAGGAGGATGGTGGGCAGGTAGAAGTGGCCGCCGCGGAACGTCTCGAGGATGAAGACGGAGACGATGTTGTAGATCGGCACGATGATGGCAATCATCATCGTCGGGATGGCCAGCTGGTCGTCGCCGAAGATGTTGCTGATGATCGGGATGCCCATGATGACGAAGTTGCTGCGGAAGATGGCCTGGATCATCGCCCCGCGCCGCTTGTTCGACTTCTCGATGAAGCAGATGATGATGCCGCCGATCAGCGCCGAGGCGAGCACACCGACGGCGCCGAACAGCATGAGATGCGGCCGGAACGTCTCGGCGAGGTCGGTCGTGTAGATGTTATAGAACATCATGAAGAAGAAGAAGATCTTGAAGACCATGCGGTTGACATGGGCGAGCTCGAGCTCCGTGAGCAAGTGCATCTTCTTGACAGCCACACCGACGAGCATGAGGAAAAACAACGGGATGACTGCGCAGATTGCGACAATCAAGTTACTGACCATAATGATTCCACCTTTCATGATGTGTTCAGTATAGCACAAAAAAAGCCGCTCTTGGAAGCGGCGGTGTGGATTTTGTCATTGACAGATACAGGTTTGGGGTCGCAGCGTTATTTAGATTTTTTCTCGCGTGGCGGGGTGGACCTGTTCCGGCTTCGGACTGGGGTTTCTTCAACGCATTCTGGCATACTGCGTGGCGGTCGGGGGGATGTATTCTGGCTTCGTCGCTCCGCTAAATGTGCCCCATGACCATTTCTACCTCGATGGCGATTCGCCGCCTGCCGCGGCGTTCCAACATAGTATCTCTGAAGTCCAGTCCTTCTTGGGGCACAGCCCATTGGGCAATCGCTGCGCTCCTGCAGGCAGAATACATCCCCCCGCCCCTAAAGTCAGGCTATCCATGTCTAGGACAGAGCTCAATATGCTCGTTCAGATGGAGCGTCGTGACAGCGCGACTCTTCCCATCCCCCAAAGTGGCTGCGTTTCTTTTGAGCAGCCAGTGCGAGCCCTCGCCAAGTGCTGCCGGCGTGCCTAACAGGCGGGGGTACCTGTTTCGCCTGCAGGCGTGCAGTGATCGCCCGCAGGGCTGTGTCCCAAGGATATCGCCCCTAGCGCGCCGATGTCAGAACGACGCGGCAGGCGGCGAAGTAACCTCAAAGGCAGGCGTATCATGGGACACATTCAACGGAACGCCGAAGCCGAAACAGGTGCCCCCGCCAGATAAGAATGAGACTAGACCGCGCAGCCACACACCTATTTTATTCACCATCTGTTGCGGATCTTCCAGAATTCGGGGCTCAGCATGACGAGCAGGGTGAAGAGCTCGAGGCGGCCCAAGAGCATCTCGATGCAGAGGATGCTCTTGGAGAAGTCGGAGAGGCCGGCGAAGGTGCAGGTGGCGCCGGCGATGCCGAAGGCGGGGCCAACGTTGCCGAGAGTGGTGACGCTGATGCCGAGGGCGTCGAAGGCGCCGATACCGTCGAAGGTCAGAAGCAGTGCCCAGAAGACGATGGCGAAGATGTAGAGGAAGAAGAACTGCCCGACGCGCATCAGGATGTCGCCGCTGACCTCGATGCCGTTCATGTGCGCGCGGATGACGCGGCGCGGGCTGAGTTTCTGGTGCACGACGGCCCAGGCGTTCTTGGCGAGCAGGACGACGCGCGAGACCTTGACGCCGCTGGCCGTCGACCCGGCGCAGCCGCCGCTGATCATGAGCATCATCAGGACGCCCTTCGAGAAGGCCGGCCACTGGTCGAAGTCGGCGGAGACGAAGCCGGTCGTCGAGAGCGAGCCGACCTGGAAGCTCGCATAGCGGAAGGCCTCGACAGGATGCATGCCCATCGCATCGACGAGGTTCACGGTGATCAGCAGCATGGCCGCCACGAGGATCACGAGATAGGCCTGGAACTCCGTGTTGTTCTTCAACACGCGCGGCCCCTTTTTCCAGACGCGGTAGTAGAGGCCGAAGTTGCCGCCCGCGAGGATCATGAAGAAGGTCATCCAGCCCTCGAGCGCGGGGTTGTCGAAGTGCATGGCGTTGTCGTCGTAGAGCGAGAAGCCGCCCGTGCCGAGCGTGCTCATCGCGTGCGCGATGGCATCGAGAAAGGACAGGCCGCAGCAGAGGTAGATGACGCAGGCCGTCATCGTGAAGACCATGTACATGAGAAAGAGCGAGCGCGTCATCTCGCGCAGGCGCGGCAGCACGCGGTCGCGCGTCGGGCCCGTCGTCTCAGCGTTGTACATGTAGACGGTACTCTGGCCGGCCTGCGGCAAGAGCGCGATGAAGATGACGATGATGCCGAGGCCGCCGAACCAGTGCGTCATCATGCGCCAGAACAGGATGCTGAACGGCTGCGACTCGATGCTCGTCATGACAGTCGCGCCTGTGCCCGTGAAGCCCGAGATGCTCTCGAACAGGCCGTCGAGGAAGCCGAGCGAGCCGCTCAAGAGGTACGGAAGCATGCCGAGGAAGGTCGCGAGCAGCCAGCCGAGCCCTGTGATGGCCGCGCCCTCGCGCATCGTCAGCTGCTCGTTGCCGGAGCGGCCGTGCACGCGCAGCGCGAGCCCTATGAGCACACAGATGCAGATGGAGACGGCAAAGGCCGGCGCGCTTTTCTCCCAGCCGTAGAGCGCCATGAAGAAGGGGATGCCGAGGATGACGGCCTCCGCGAGGACGAGGCGGCCGAGTACGTAACATATGATGTTCTGGTTCATCCCCTTACCCCCTTTCTATCTGTAACGATTCACTTACCAATGGCGCCCGACGGAGCGGATGCCGCCGTCGAGCAGCACGAAGAACGAGAAGAGCTCGATGCGGCCGATGATCATGATGAAGGTGCAGAAGAGCTTCACCCAGCCGGGCGCCGCCGCGAAGCTCCAGATGCCGAAGAGGTCGGCCGTCGAGCCCGCGCTCGTCAGGCAGCCCGCCGCGACGCCCATCGCCTGCATGAGGCTGATGCCCGAGAGCGAGATGACGAGCGTCGAGACGATGAAGATGCTCAGGAACAGGAAGAAGAACGACAGGATGCGCCCTACGATCTTCATCGGCACGGGCAGCCCGTCAACCTTGATGCTCACGACCATGTGCGGGTGCATCGTATGGCGGATCTCCGTCATGCTCATGCGCATGAGCACGAGCAGCCGCATGACCTTGATGCCGCCGCCGGCCGAGCCGATGCAGCCGCCGACGAAGACGAGCACGAAGAGCATGAGGCGCGAGAAGTCCGGCCAGTCCCAGCACGGCGCGGAGACGAAGCCGCCCGTCGACAGGAAGGCCGCGACCTGGAACAGGCCGTAGCGCAGGCTCTCTGCCGCATCGTAGGTGCCCGTGCGGCAGAGGTTCCAGGCGACGAGCGCGCCGCTCACGAGGAAGAGACCCGCATAGGCCTGCAGTTCCGTGTCGCGCAGCATCAGGCGGAAGCTCAGCCTGTCCCAGACCTTCCAACAGAGCAATGGGTTGAGTCCCGAGAGGAGCATCGAGATGCCAGCCGCGAGCTCCAAGGGGATGCTGTCGCGCGCGAGGAAGTAACCCGGCTCGGCCGAGCCGCTCGACGAGAGCGTCACCATCGCCTGCGTCAATGCCGAGAACGGGTCGAGTCCGGCGGTGAGGTAGAGCAGGAAGGAGAGCGCCGTGAGGCTGGCGTAGACGCCAAAGCCCTGGCGGGCCGACTCAGCCATCTTGTTCCAGACGGGGCTGAAGAAGATGCTCTGGCGCGCGGAGAGCGTCAGGCCGAAGCAGCCGCTGACCTGCGGCAGGACGGTCGAGAGGATGATGATGAAGTTGAGGCCGCCGAGCCAGTTGAGGATGCTGTGCCAGAGGACGAGGCCCCGCATCATGTCGCCGCGCGCGTAGTCGAGACAGGAGACGCCCGTCGTCGTGACGGCCGCCACGCTCTCGAAAAAGGCATCGACGGGATTCACTAGGATGCCGGAGAGCACATAGGGCATCATGCCGAGGATGGAGAGCAGCGGCCAGACGAGCACCATGAAGAGCGCGCCCTCCCAGACATTGATCTGGCGCTTGTGGTCGCGGCCGAGCCAGCTGAAGGAGAGGCCTAGCGCGATGGCGAGCACGGCGGGCACGAGGAAGATCCAGCCCTCTTCGTGCCAGAGCAGGCTGTCGGCAAACGGCACGAAGAGCGCGAGCCCCATGATCTCCGCGACACTGCCCATGAGCAGCCAGAAGATGTCCAGCTGGCGTTTTCTCCGTTGGAACTTGATCATCTCATTCCCTGCCCTTGAAATACTGCATGACTTTCTTCGAGAACTGCGTCTGGATGAAGAGGATGGTCCGGTCGCCCGGCTGCAGGACGGTAGCGCCGTTCGGGATCACGGCCTCCCCGTCGCGCACGTAAGCGCAGACGAGGCAGGCGCGCGGCAGCTTGGCCTCCATCAGCGGCTTGCCCGCGACGGGCGCGCCCTCCTGCACGATGACCTCGACGGCCTCGGCCTTGGCGCCCTCGAGCAGCGAGACCGAGACGACGCCGCCGCGGCGCGCAAAGGCCAGCACCTCGCTCGCCGAGAGCAGGCGGGCCGAGAGAACGATGTCGACGCCGACCTTCTCCATGAGCTCCACGTACTCGTTGCGCGCGACACGCACGACCGTCTTCGTCTTGTTGTGCGACATGTGGCGCGCGAGCAGCGCCAGCATGAGGTTGAGCTTGTCGTCCTCCGTCAGGCAGACGACGACATCCGCCTCGGCCACGCCCTCTTCGGTCAAAAGGTCAATGTCCGTGCCATCACCGCAGATGGCGATGCCATCGACGAGCTTGTCCGCCATGAGGCGGCAGCGGTCCGGGTCCTTGTCGATGACCTTGACGCGCACGCCCTGCTTCTCGAGCATCGGCGCGAGCGCGCGGCCCGCGCGGCCCGCGCCGATGATGACGACGCGGTGCAGCTTGCGGGCATCGCGCTGCACGAAGGTCTGGCTGAACTTCTCGATCTCCTCCGGAATGCCGATGAAGTAGGCATTGTCGTGTGGCAGCAGGCAGTCGTCGCCGTGCGGGATGATCATGCGGTGATCGCGGAAGATCATGCCGGCCAACACGCCCTTCGGGAACTCGATGTCCTTGAGCGGGATGTTCGCCAGCGGCGACGAGCGGCGCACCTTCGTCTCGAACAAGCGGATCTTGCCGTGCGCGAAGTCCTCGACGTCGAGGGCGGCCGGCGTCATGAGGATGCGGTTGATCTCGTTCGCCGTGATGAGCTCCGGGTTGAGCATGAGGTCGATATCGAAGTTCTCCTTGAGGTAGTCCCTCGCCTCGCTCATGAACTGCATGTCGCGGATGCGGGCGATCGTATGGCGGATGCCGTGCTTCTTCGCGAGGATACAGGCGACCATGTTGACCTCATCACTGGCCGTCACGGCGATGAGGATATCGGCTCCGCGGATGTCGGGGTCATTCATCGTGATGGGGCTCGCGCCGTTGGCGAAGATGGTCAGCACATCGAGCGTGTTCTTGACCGCCTCCAGCTGGCTTTCATCGTGATCGATGACGATCACATCGAACTGTTCTTTTGAGAGGAGCGCGGCAATGCTGTAACCCAGCTTGCCCGCTCCGACCACGACAATACGCAAGACGGCGACCTCCTATACACGATACATACACTCAGACTCCCTCATTATACCATCTCTGCCCATATCCAACAAAATTTTGATGCCAGACAAAAAAGACAGGGGCCCTTGGCCCCTGTCCTTGGAGTGTGATATCGTGGATTTGGGAGGTATTCTTCTTACTCGGCGAAGAGTTCCGTCGAGAGGTAGCGGTCGCCCGTGTCCGGCAGCAGGGCGACGATGTTCTTGCCCTCGAATTCCGGACGCTTGGCGAGCTCGATGGCTGCTGCGAGAGCTGCGCCCGAGGAGATGCCGATGAGCACGCCCTCGACGTGGGAGAACTGGCGGCCATACTTGAAGGCATCGTCATTCGAGATAGCGATGACCTCATCGTAGACCTTCGTGTCGAGCGTCTCCGGCACGAAGCCAGCGCCGATGCCCTGGATCTTGTGCGGGCCAGCCTGACCCTTCGAGAGGACCGGGCTCGTCTCCGGCTCGACTGCGACGACGTGGATGCCCTTGTCCTGCTTCTTGAGGTAGTGGCCGACGCCGGAGAGCGTGCCGCCCGTGCCGACACCAGCGATGAAGGCATCGACTTTGCCGTCGAGGTCGTTGTAGATCTCCGGGCCCGTCGTCGCCTCATGGGCAGCCGGGTTGGCCGGGTTGGCGAACTGCTCCGGAATGAAGGAGTTCGGCGTCTCCTTGGCGAGTTCTTCTGCCTTGGCAATCGCGCCCTTCATGCCCTTCGAGCCGTCCGTCAGGACAATCTTCGCGCCGTATGCCTTGAGCAGATTGCGGCGCTCGATGCTCATCGTCTCCGGCATCGTCAGGATGGCCTTATAACCGCGGGCTGCTGCGACACTGGCGAGGCCGATACCCGTGTTGCCGGAAGTCGGCTCGATGATCGTTGCGCCCGGCTTGAGCTTACCATCCTTCTCAGCCTGCTCGATCATGGCCTTGGCGATGCGGTCCTTGACGGAGCCGGCCGGATTGAAGTACTCGAGCTTCACGAAGATGTTGGCCTTGAGGCCATTGGCCTTGATGAAGTTGTTGGCTTTGAGGAGCGGCGTGCCGCCGATCAGTTCCGTGACGCTGTTATAGATTTTACCCATGGTGAATACCTCCATTTATCTGCTTATATTCAATGCTAAGTGAAAACATATATGATTAATATGTTTATATAGTAGCACAGCCCCTGCCGCTTGTCAATAGGGATTGACTTTTTCCTGCATTTTTAATATGATATAGTACACAAGCATGACATATATTTTCAATATGATTATCTGAGAAACGAGGGAATATAGATGAAGATTTCTGCTAAAGGCCGCTATGGCCTCGCTGCCATGACGTATCTCGCGCGCAATTACGCCGCTGGCACGCCGATCACGATTGTCAGCATCTCGGAGAAGCTCGGCATCTCCAAGATCTACCTCGAGCAGGTCTTTTCCCTGCTGAAGCGCGCCCGCCTCGTCAACTCCATCAAGGGCAGCCAGGGCGGCTATCAGCTGGCCCGTCCACCGCGCGAGATCACGCCGTACGACATCCTCTCCTCCATCGAGCTCTCCCTAATGGAAAAGACGGCTCCCGCCGCCCAAGAGAAGATGCCCGAACTCGACCGCGCCCTCGCCTCCTGCGTCTTCACGCCGCTCGACGAGGCCATCCAGAAGGCGCTCTCCGCCATCTCGCTCGACGACATCCTCACGGCTATCGACCAGGAGAAGTCGGCTGAGAGCCTCATGTACTTCATCTGACGTGCCCTGACCGCGGTCCAACGGTGAGCAATATACACAAAATACGGCAAGACTTTGACTATTTCAGAGTTCTGCCGTATCTTTTGCGCGAAATTATGCCCATTATGCAACAATTCATATAGAAAACGTTATCTGGATGGGATTAATTCCATAAAATGGACCAGTTTTCCAGCTATAGCCGTAAAATACAGGTTAACATCAGATTCAATCTGTAGTATAATAGCCGTAAGTTGTGAAGGAATACGCCCCTATCCCTATCATCGCTTACAACAGTCCGCAAGTTTTCTGTGCATGGCAGGAGGAGCCGGTCCGTCCGAGTCCTGCTGTCATGCCGTCGGTTATGTTGGAGGTGTTTCCCATGATGATCGACAATATCCGCGTTATCATCGAACAGGGTCCCTTCTCCGCGGAAGACGCGCAGTATTATATCGAACGTATCAAAGCTACCACGAAATTCACATTGAAGAAAGTTACATTCACACGTTCCGATACTTATCTGGATATCCGCTATGCATTTGCAGAGATTCCATTTGAGCGTATCCGCCGAGTTGCGTTGGCGGCCCCACCAGAAAAACGTGCTGTAAATAACTGATCCCATCAGTTCTGTTTGCAAGAAAGCCCCGAAGCAGTTGCTTCGGGGCTTTTCTGTATGCTGTATCAGAAAATCAGGGATTGAAGTGGAAGGCGTCGAGCTCCCAGACGCGGCCCGTGACGGTCTCGAGCGGGGCGTCTGCCTCGATGCGCAGCTCGGGGCGGATGTTCTTCTCCGGGAAGACGAGCAGGCTCGCCGCTTCTTCGCCGTGCTGGAAGAACGCCTCAACGGCTGCGCGGTCGACGAAGAGCTGCAGCGAGAGCACGTTGTCGACGAACATCTTGAAGCGGCGCACGCCGCGGCCGCCGTTCTTCATGCCCGTGCGGTCAATCGTCATGACCTGCGTCGTGCGGTCGTACGCGAAGACCGTCTTCTCTAGGCCATAGGCCAGCGTCATCGTGACCTTCTGCGCTTCGCCCAGCGTGATGTCCATGAGGACCTCCGAGCCATCAAACAGGCGCGTGAGGACCTTGCTCTCCATGTCGGCATCGATGTCGATGGCCGAGCTCTCGATGCGCAGGGCCTTGACCTCTGCGGCCGGGCGCGAGAAGATGTGCCCCTGGCGCAGGGTCAGCACGCGCGGCAGCGTCAGGCTGTACATCCAGCCCTTCTCACTCGTCGGGTACTCGGCATCCTTGTCGGGCATGCCCATCCAGCCGAGCAGGATGTGGCGGCCTTCATGCTGGACGACCTGCGGTGCGTAGAAGTCGAAGCCGTGGTCGAGCTCCTGGAATTTCGTGTGCTGCATCATGTCCATGCTGTCGAGCGACAAGTGGCCTGCGATGTAGCCGGCCTGGTAGATGTTCTGGCGGTCGAACTCGCGCGCCTCGAGTCCCTGCGGGCAGAAGATCAGCGCATCGTAGCTGCCGAAGTGCAGCATGTTCGGGCACTCCCACATGTAGCCGAAGTCCTTAAGGCGCGTCTTGAGCTCGCCGAGATTCTGCCAGCCCTCTTTCGTCTCCTTGTAGATGAGGACCGTGCCGCGCAACTTCTCCTCGTCAGCCTGTGCGCCGATGACGAAGTAGCGCTTGCCGTGGCGATGGAAGAGATACGGATCGCGGAAGTGGCCCGTGATGCCCTCGGGGCTGTCCGGCACGACGATCGCGCCCTTCTCGACATGGCCGTCCTCTTGCAGCGTGCCGAAGCGCTGCGCCGGCGTGCGCACGCCGTCATTCTTGGCGTTGCAGGTGTAGAAGACGTGGACCTTGCCCTTCTCCGTGAAGCCGCAGCCCGAGTAGCAGCCGTCCTTGTCGTGCTCGTCGCTCGGCCAGAGCGAGAGCTCCGGCATCGAGTAGTGGACGAAGTCGCGCGTCCGGACATGCGCCCAGCACTTGTTCTTGTGCTCGCAGCCAAGCGGATTCCACTGGTAGAAGATATGGTATTCGCCATCCGCGAACGTCAGGCCATTCGGGTCGTTGATGAGGCCGAACGGCATCTCGAGATGGAAGCGGTTGTGCCAGCGGTCCGTCAGCGGGAAGCCAGCCGCCACCTTAGCGTCGATGGCCTTCTTATCAAACTTTTCCATTAGAGAATCCTCCTTCTATAACAAGAAAAGGGCTGCCGTAACAGGCAGCCCCATCAGTAGTTCTTACGCTTCGTCCTCTTTTTCCGGGTTAAACAGCGTGAACGTCAGAGCAAACGCTACGGCGAAACCAACGACATTGACGAGGATGTACTGCGGCAGGTGATCGAGGTACAGGAGTGTACCCGGCAGGACCGTGATGCCCATGCCCGTGCCAGCGAGGTGCAGGAAACCGGCAATGCCGCCTGCGCAGGCGCCGCCGACGAGTGCATAGAGGAACGGCTTCATGAGGCGCAGGTTGATACCGAAGATGACCGGCTCCGTGATGCCAAGGAAGGCCGGTACGATCGAGGAAACGTAGAGAGCGCGCTTCTTCTTGTTCTTCGTGCGCGCTGCAACAGCGGCAGCGGCACCGCCCTGTGCGATGATGGCGCCCGTGATGATGGCGTTGAACGGATCGACGCCCGTCGTGGCGAGCAGCTGGACTTCAAGGGCATTGAAGACGTGGTGGACACCGAAGACGACGATGACCTGATGCAGGCCGCCGACGATGAAGCCGCCGACGCCGTACGGCAGGGCGAGGAACGTCTGGATGGCGCCGAAGACGGCGAGCTCGATCCAGTGCATGATCGGGCCGACGATCAGGAGGCCGAGGATCATGGAGATGAAGAGCGTCAGGAACGGCGTGACGATGAGGTCAATGACGTCCGGAATGAAGGTCTTGAGCCATTTCTGAAGCTTCGCGGCAAAGATGCCGAGGACGAGGGCCGGCAGGACGGAGCCCTGATAGCCGACGACCGGTACGCTGAGGCCGAAGATGTCCATCATGATCGGCTGTGCTTCACCGGCGGCAATCGCGTAGGCATTCGGCAGCTGCGGTGCGACGAGCATGAGGCCGAGGACGATGCCGATGACCGGCGTGCCGCCGAAGCGCTTCGTCGTGGACCAGCAGACGAGGGCTGGCAGGAAGGCGAAGGCCGTATCCGTGAGAATCTGGCTCATGCGCAGGACGTTGTCACTGAACTGGACGCCGAGGCTCAGGCAGGCGCCGCGCAGGCCCATGAAAAGACCGGTCGCGACGAGGACTGGGATAATCGGCACGAAGACGTCGCCGAGCGTGCGAGAGATCTTCTGGGCCATCGACATCTGTGCATATGCCTCAGCCTTGTTGTTGCTGGCACCAGCGAGGCCCGTGCCGGCGACGAAGGCGTCGTACACCTTGTCGACAAAGCCCGTGCCGAGGATGATCTGGTACTGGGCCGCTGCAAAGAACTGGCCTTTGACGCCGTCGATGTTCTCGATGGCCTTCGCGTCGAGCTTCGACTTGTCGTTGATGATCAGGCGCAGGCGCGTCGCGCAGTGCTCGGCGCTGCGGACATTGTCGTGGCCGCCGACGTACTTCCAGATGAGCTTCGCGACGCGTTCTTCCTTCGGCAGGTCGCTGTAGTCTTCCTCCGGCTCCGCCGACGCAGCGGCTGCATCCGCCTCCGGGACGGCTTCTTCTGCCGGCTCTGCCGTGACCGTCGTGATTTCCTTATCGCCGAGCGCGACCGTGATCTTGTCGTAGTCGAAGGCGTTCGTCACGAGGACCGGCGTCGTCGTGTCGTAGCCGGCCGACTTGATGCCCTCCGGGTCGAACTCCAAGAGCAGCTGGCCCTTCTTGACCGTATCGCCCTGCGCGATCTTGGCGTCGAAGTACTTGCCGCCGAGGTTGACCGTGTCGATGCCGACGTGGATCAGGATGTCCGCGCCGTCCTCAGCATGGATGCCGATGGCGTGCTTCGTGCCGAAGAGCACCGTGACCGTGCCGTCGACCGGCGAGTAGACCTTGCCGTCCGGGTCCTTGACGGCAGCACCCTTGCCCATCGCGCCGCTCGCGAAGGCCGGGTCCTTGACATCTTTCAATTCGATGAGCTGTCCGTTCAACGGACTGTCCAAGCGAATCTCTTTCATGAAGATTTCCCCTTTCTTTATTCCTCTCGTTTGACTCTGATTCTTCGTTATGAGACCGTTTTCATAATCCAAGTGTATAACGAAGTGAACGTTTTGTCAAGAAAAAAGAGCGTCATTCCTGAATCATATCGCGGAACTTCGTGTACTCCTTCTGGAAGTAGAGACGGACCGTATCAACAGGGCCATTGCGGTGCTTGGCGATGATGACTTCTGTCTGGTTTTTCTTGTCCGTATCCTTGTCGTAGTAGTCCTCGCGGTAGAGGAACATGACGATGTCGGCGTCCTGCTCGAGGGAGCCGGACTCGCGCAGGTCGGAGAGCATCGGGCGCTTGACCTGGCGCGCCTCGACGGAGCGCGAGAGCTGCGAGAGTGCAATGACCGGCACGTTGAGCTCGCGCGCGAGCGCCTTGAGAGAGCGCGAGATCTCGGAGATCTCCTGCTGGCGGTTGTCGCCGTTCTTGCTCGGCCTGCCCTGCATGAGCTGCAGGTAGTCGATGACGATGAGGTCGAGACCGTGCTCCGCCTTGAGGCGGCGCGCCTTCGAGCGCAGGTCCATGACGGTGATGCCTGCCGTGTCGTCGATGTAGATTGGCGCGCGGTTGAGCTTGTCGGCGACGGTGACGAGATGCGACCAGTCCTCGTCATCGAGCTGGCCCGTGCGCAGCATCTGGGAATCGATGTCACCCTCGGAGCAGAGCATGCGCTGCATGAGCTGCTCCTTGCTCATCTCGAGCGAGAAGAAGGCGACCTTGCCGCCGTGCAGGCCGACGTACGAGGCGATGTTCAGCGTGAAGGCCGTCTTGCCCATCGACGGGCGTGCGGCGACGAGGATGAGGTCGGAGGCCTGCAGGCCGCTCGTCAGGCGGTCGAGGTCCTTGAAGCCCGTCGGCAGGCCCGTGATGCCCCCCTTCGACTCGTAGAGCACGTTGATGTGCTCGAACGTCCGCATGATGATGCTCTTGAGCGACTCGAAGCCATTTGACGCCTGTGCGCCCGCCACGGCGAGGATCTTCTGCTCGGCCGCATCCATGATGTTCTCGACCGGCTGCGTGTCCTCATAGGCAGCGCTGGCAATCTCCGTCGCCGCGTCGATGAGGCGGCGCAGCTCGGCCTTCTCCTTGACAATCTTCGCGTGGTACGCAACGTTGGCCGCCGTCGGCACGATGTTGGCGATCGTCGTGATGAACGGGATGCCACCGACCTTCTCGAGCTCGCCGTCCTTGCGCAGCTGCTCGGTCAGCGTGACGAGGTCGACCGCCTCGTCGTTCTCGGCGAGCTTCAGCATCGCATCGTAGACGCGGCGGTGCGCCTCGCGGTAGAAATCTTCCGGCTGCAGGATCTCCTGCGCCTCGACGATCGCCTCTTTCTTGATCATCATCGCACCGAGGACCGCCTGTTCTGCCTCGATGTTCTGAGGCGGCACACGCTCTGGTAATGCCATCTTTATTCCTCCTCGAAAATCAGCTGGAATGCCTCCTCAGCCGTCTCCACCGCATGGATGTCGAGGCCCAGGAGGTCTTCTGGGATGTCGCGCTCGTTCTCCTTCGGGATCACGAGCGTCTTGATGCCGGCCTGGCGTGCGCCGTATGCCTTCTCGAAGACGCCGCCCACGGGGCGCACGCGCCCCGCGAGCGAGATCTCGCCCGTCACGGCCACGTCCTGGCGTATCCTGCGGCCCGTCACAGCGCTGACGATGCAGGCGAGGATGGCCGTGCCGGCACTCGGCCCGTCGATATTGCCGCCGCCGATGACGTTGATGTGCACGTCGTAGTCGTGGATGTCCTTGCCGGTCAACTGGCGCATGACCGAAGCGGCGTTGAAGACGGAGTCCTTCGCCATGCTGCCGGCCGTCTCGTTGAAGCGCACCGTGCCCTTGCCCTTCTCACGCGCGGGGAAGGCGACGGCCTCGATCTCGATGACGGAGCCGAGGAAGCCCGCGACGCCGAGGCCGAAGATGTGGCCCTGCACGGCGGTGTGGCGCGCCTTCTTTGTGACGAACTGGTAGAGGCGCGAGACCTGCGCGACCTCGTAGACGGCCTCGCGGCCAATCGTCAGGCCCTCCATCCTGCCGTCAGCCTTCTCGAGCGCGAGGCTGTAGGCATCGGCGAGGATGTTGATGGCCTTGCGCCCCTCGACCGTGTACTCGGAAATCAGCGCCGCGACGCCGGGCTCGAGCGCGACCTTGAGCTTCGCAGCCGCGTTCTGCACGATGGCCTCGATGTGCTTCGGCGTCAGTGGCTCGAAGTAGATCTCGGCGCAGCGCGAGCGCAGGGCCGGGTTGATGTGGCCAGCGTCACGCGTCGTCGCGCCGATCAGCACGAAGTCCGCCGGCGCGCCCTCCTCGAAGAGCTTGCGGATGTAGGGCGGGACCTTCGGGTCCGTCGGGTCGTAGTAGGCCGACTCGAAGTAGGCGCGCTTGTCCTCGAGGACCTTCAGGAGCTTGTTCTGCAGCATCTCGTCCATCTCGCCGATCTCGTCGATGAAGAGGATGCCGCCGTGTGCCTCCGTGACGAGGCCTGGCTTCGGCTCAGGGATGCCGCTGTCCGCGAGCGTCTTCTGCGCGCCCTGATAGATCGGATCGTGCACCGAGCCCAAGAGCGGATTCGTGATGTCGCGCGGGTCCCAGCGCAGCGTCGTGCCGTCCGTCTCGACAAAAGGCGCGTCCTCGCGGAACGGCGAGGCTGGCTTCTTGCGCGCCGCTTCGAGCACGAGGCGCGCGGCCGTCGTCTTGCCGACGCCCGGCGGTCCGTAGAGCAGCAGATGCTGCGGGTACGGTGAGGAGAGCTTGGCGAGCAGGGATTTGACGGCGCGCTCCTGCCCGACGATCTCGCTGAAGTCGCGCGGGCGCAAGAGCTCCATGACGGACTGCGTCAGGTGGATGCTGTCGAGCTTTTCGAGCTTCTCGCGCTTCTGGGCGTCCTGCGGCGTCTCCGCGTCCTGCTTCTCCTCCTTGATGACCTGCTTGCGGATGTCGTCGACGTAGTCCTGATGCTCCTGCTCGAGCTTCTCGTTGACCTTCTTCTCGATGCGGTCCTCCACGTCCTTGCGCGCACGCTTCTCGGCGATGCGCTCCGTCAGCTGCTGGAGCACGGCCGGCAGCTCCGCTTCGCGCGGGGCCGGATGCAAGAGCGGGTCCTCATCGAGGATGCGCTGCAGGGCCAGCACGCGCTCACAGCGCCCGGTGGAGCGCAGCAGGTCCATCGCGTTCATGCGCCCGGCCTGGATGACGAGTGAATCCGCGCCGATGAGGTCGATGAGCGCCTGATAGAGCGCGTCGATCTCGCGGTCGATTGGCAGGACTTCAGGCTGCTGTACGCCCTCTTCCTGCTCTGGACGTTCCTTCTGCCCGTCCTGCTTGTCCTGCTTATCCTGATGGAAAAAACGATTGAAAAAGGACATAGTCCCTCCTTTACTCGATGATACTGTGAACCAAAAAGCCCCCTCTTGCGAGGAGGCTTCTTCTTAGTCAATCACTCTGCGACGACGCTGACCTTGATCTTGCTCGTGACAGTCGGATGAACCTTGATGACCGCCTCGTAGACGCCAGTGCCCGTCACTTCACCCTGGATGGTGATCTTGCGCTTGTCGATGTCGATGTGCTGCTTCTTGAGCGCCTCCGACACGTCCTTGCCCGTCACGCTGCCGAAGAGCTTGCCGCCCTCGCCGATGCGGACCGGGATCTTGACCTCGACCTTCTCGAGCTGCTTGGCCATGAGCTTGGCCTCATCTGCTGCCATGGCTTCCTTGCGGGCCTTGGAGCCGGCCTGTGCGTTCGCCACGTTGAGGTTCTGTGCGGTGGCCAGCACTGCTGCCTTGCGCGGCAGCAGGAAATTGCGGCCGTAGCCCTCCGATACCTCGACGATATCGCCTTTTTTACCGAGTTTCTTAACGTCCTGCTGTAAGATTACTTTCATCTTGATCAAACTCCTCTATGTACTTCTTGGCAATCTCGATTGCCTTTTGCTTGATATCTTCGACATTGCCGCCCTTGATCTGGGCGCCGGCGACGTTCTGGTGGCCGCCGCCGCCAAACGCCTCCATGATGACCTGGACATTGAGCTCGCCCGTCGAGCGCGCGCTGATGCCCACCGTGTCCTCCGTGAGCTGGAAGACGACGATGCTCATGCGCACGTTCTCGATGCGCAGCAGCGAGTCTGCGACCTGCGCCGCGATGACCTGGCCGTTCGAGATGAGCTCGGGACAGGTCGAGACGATGAGGCCGCCCTCGTAGAACTCCGAGCGCGCCTCTGCCTTCGCGAGCGCGACTGTCGTCTCGTAGTCCGTGCGGAAGAGATGGCGGACCATGACGGGGTCAGCGCTGCTGCGCCGCAGGTAGGCTGCGGCATCGAAGGTGCGCACGCCCGTCTGCACGGCGAAGTTCTTCGTGTCGACGACGAGGCCCGAGTAGAGCGCCGTGGCCTCGACGCGCGAGAGCACGAGGTTATCGCTGAAGTACATCAAGAGCTCCGTGACGAGCTCACTCGACGAGCTCGAGGCCGGCTCGATATAGACGAGCAGCGGGTTCTTGATGAAGTGCTCGCTGCGGCGGTGGTGGTCGATGACGATGACGCGGTGGATGCGCTCGAGTAGCGCCGGCGCCGCGACGAGGTGCGGGATGTGCGTGTCGACGACGACGAGCACAGGGTTGAGCGCCGTCATGTTGACGAGGTCACTTGCCCGCACGATGATGTCCTGGTACTCCTCGTTGTCCTTGAGGATATCGGAGAACTTGCCGATGCCCTCGTTCATGTCGGACAGCACAATCTTGACGGGCTTGCCGAGCTGGCGCGCCATCTTGGCCACGCCCATCGAGGCGCCGAAGCAGTCGAAGTCCTCGTTGTGGTGGCCCATGACGAAGACGGCGTCCGCGCCGTCCATGATCTCGCGGATGGCGTGGGCGACGACGCGCGCCTTGACGCGCGTGTGCTTCTCCACGGCCTTCGCGCGGCCGCCGAAGAACTGCGTCTTGCCGCCGATCTGCACGGCGACCTGGTCGCCGCCGCGGCCGAGCGCGAGGTCGAGCCCCGCCTGGGCCTGCGTGCCGAGGTCGGCCATGCTCTGGCAGTCGGCCACCGCCACGCCCATCGACAGCGTGACAGGCAGGCGGTTCGCGCTGTGCAGCTGGCGGACCTTGTCGAGGATGTCGAAGCGGGCCGCGATAGCCTTGTCGAGCGCCTTGCGCTCGAGGATGACGACGTAGAGGTCATCCGACACGCGCCGCATGAAGCCGCCGAGGCTCTTCATCCAGTTGTCGAGCTGCTGATTGACCGAGAGCAAGAGCGCCGTGCGCGCCGCCTCGTCGAGGCCCTGGATGACCTCGTCGTAATTGTCGATCTGGATGTAGGCGAGGACCGTGCGGCTGAGCTTGTACGAATTGCGCAGCGTCTCGAAGCCCGTGATGTCCTGCACGTAGAGCGCCATCAGCGGCGTCTGGTGCGGCGGCACGGGGACGGGCCGGTAGCGCACCTGATAGTAGCGGTCCTCATTGGCGAAGACGTACTCGCCGATCGTCCCCCAGACCGGCCCGATGATGATGGCGGGCCAGATATCCTTGACATCCGTATCCTGCTCCGGCTTCGTGCCGGCGTATTCCGCCATGCGCTCATTGCACCACTGGATGCGCCCTTCCTGATTGACGATCAGGATGCCCTGCGGCAGGTCCTCGATGGCGTAATTCATCATCTCGTTGAGGTTGCGCACGACGTTGCGGCAGTAGCGCTCAAAGCGCCGAGAGCGGTCGTGGCAGCGCTCCTTCGCGAAGAAGGCGAGGCAGAGCCAGACGACGAAGGAGATCGCGGCGATGAAATGATTGTAGCACGACAGGATGCCGATGAGCATCAGTATGACGAACAGATGTATCGAAAGATCGATCCATGCCGAGAGATTCCGCGGCATTGTTTCACCTCATTCCTATTATGCGCGACGACCTTGGCGGTCGCCACGCCCCATTCAGGATGTTCCGTACGTTCAGGACGTCTTCTTGCCGAAGCGGCGCCGATAGTCGAACAGCATATCGAAAAGGCCAGTGAAGGCCAGGATCTGCACGAGGACGCCGCCGAGCAGCACAAAGGCGTAGAGGCAGACGCGCATGACCTTGCCCACGCGGAAGCGGTCCATGGCATAGCTCATGAGCGAGAGGCCCTGGATGACACCGGCGCCCATCGCCACCATGTTGAGGTTGAAGGCCGCCTGATAGAGCGGCTGTATCTCGCGCGAGCCGCCCCAGTAGATGCCGACGAGTGCAAAGCCGAGCAGGTACAGGAAGAACTGCGGCAGGCGCCACTCCGCAAAGGGCGGCAGCTGCGGCACGGACTCGCCAAGGCGCCGCAGGACGCGGCTGCCGATGATGTAGGCGACGGCTGCGTCGAGCAGTCCCATGACGCCGACGATGAACGGCAAGAGCAGGTTCAGGTAGGTCAGCGCCTCCTGGACCTGCGCGCGGCTCGCATCGATGGCGGCCCTGTCGAGGCCCATCTGTTCGTAGACGGCAAACGTCTGGTCAAAGCTCTGCTGCATGACATCCATCTGCATGTTGAGCGGATTGACAGAAGTCAAGAGGAACAGCAGGCCGAACGTCAGCAGCTTGCCGGCAACCGACGCGACGAGCGTCGTGCCAAAAGCCTGCGCGCCGGACCAGCCGTGCCGGAAGGCATAGCCGAGCATGAGACCGGTCGGGCCGAAGGACAGGACCATGCGCAATGAGATTGTCGGCTCGATGAGCAGCGCCATGATGACGCCCGAGACGAGCACAGCCATCGCGCCCCAGCGCAGGCCGTGGCGCACGACGAGCACGATGATTGGGATGGCCCAGACCAGAGACGCCACGACGCCGACAACTGGCAGATAGACCGCTGCCAGGGCCAGGATGACCGTCAGCGCCGACAAGAGACCGCTCTCCGTGAGTGGCGTGATTCTATGTGAAGTCATGTCTTCATCCTTTCCAAACTAAGACTATCCTTCATTATATCAGAAGAGCCGTTCCCTGTCTTGCCAGCTGGTACTAAAGCAGCTGGCCCTGACAGGGAAAAAGAAGGCCCCGCGCCATGCGCGGGACCTTCTCCCATCGTCATCCTCTATCACTGTGCCTGCGTCGTCACGACACCGTAGAGCGTCGTGTCGGCCTTCGTCTGGATGTAGAGCTCCGTGCCTGCCGGCAGGCGAACATCCTTGCCGTGCACGAACGCGCCGGCGACGATACCGATTGGGCCGAGGACGGCAATGCCTGCGAGGCTTGCACCAGCGGCCATCGCGAGGTTCTTCATCTCCTTCTTGGCCTCCTCGCCGACGTAGGTGTCGACGTAGGTGCCATCGATGGACTTCGTCTTATTGAAGTCGATGTTGACCTCCGCATTGCGGCCGAAGTTGCGCGCCTGCTTGACCTTCGTCACCGTCCCCTCGCCCGGCAAGCCCTTGGCAAAGACGAGCTTACCGTTGACGATGACGTCATCCGCGATCTTGTATCGGATGGTATCGCCGACCTTGAGGTTGTCCGAGTCGACCGGCGTGACGAGCGCGACCTTAATGAGCGTCTCAGCCGGGACGCGCACCTGTTCGAGCGGCAGGACGGCCGTGCCGAACGAAGCCTTCGAGAGCGAAGCGAGGCGCTGCTTGTAGGTGCCCGTGCCCGTCTTGCCCGTCATGCTCATCTCGAGGTCCGCCATGCGGGAGTCGACCGGCTCCATGCTGACCTCATGGCCGATGTTCCACTCGACGGCGTTGAGGTCCGCGAGCAGCGACGGCTTCGTGCTGTTCGTGTAGACCTCATCGTAGATGGCGTTGACGCGCGCCATCATGCTGCCGCTGCGGTGCGTGCCGTCGTAATCCTTCTCGAGCTTGTTGATGCGGTCGACGAGCGCGCCCGTCTGGACCGTGCCGTACGTGTCCTTCTCGATGGCCCCGAGCTTGTCCTGGACCGTCTCCGGCGTAGCAGCCGCCGTGATGCCCATGGACGAGACGAGGAACACAGCGCTCATGACGGCGCTGATGAGCTTGCGGAATTTCATGTTTCTTCCCCCTTGTTGACCCGTATTGCCGGGCTATCCCGGCATCCTGTCTTGAATGTTGCTTCTGTCTATTATTCTGGCATAGTTTCTTGGAAATAGCAAGAAAGCCTTCAGGCTTTTTGCTTCCTGCCATCAGCCTGCGACTCCTCGTAGAGACTGACTTTCGTCTCGACGTCGTGGTAGCCGGCCGGCTCTGGATGGATCATGATGTCGAACGTGCCGAACTCCTTGCGGATGAGCTGCTCGAGCTCGTCGCAGATCGCGTGGACCTGCGAGAGATGCATCGTGCCGTCGAACAGCACGTGCACATCCAAGAGCTTGTACGAGCCCGAGCGGCGCGTCCGCAGGCAATGGCAGCCCCTGACCTCCGGCACGCTCTCGATGATCTTGCGGATGCGCATCTCCTCTTCCTCTGGCAGGCTCGCGTCCGTCAGCTGCATCGTCGACTCGACGATCATGCGCCAGCCGGCGCGGAAGATGATGCCGGCGACGAAGATGGCGATGACCGGGTCAAGCCAAGCCCAGCCCGTGACCTGCATGAGCACGAGGCCGGTTAGGACACCGACCGACGTCCAGATGTCGGCGCGCAGGTGGAGGCCGTCGGCCTCGAGTGCCTGCGAGCCCGTCTTCTTCGCCACGACGATCAGGCGGTGCGAGACGAAGAAGTTGATGATGATGGAGAAGACCATAATCGCGATGCCGTAGCTCAGCGTCTCCGGCACGGCCGATTCGTGGAACTTGTCCACGGCCTCGTAGACGATGCCGAGCGCAGCCGCCACGATCAAGACGGCTTCGACGGCCGCCGAGAGGTTCTCGTACTTGCCGTGGCCGTAGTCGTGCTCCATGTCAGGCGGCGTCACCGACTTGCGCACGGCCCAGAAGGCGATGAGTGCAGCGATGAGGTCGACGCCCGAGTGGAGCGCCTCCGAGATCAGGCTGACCGCGCCGACGTAGATGCCGACGATGAGCTTGAGGACGACGAGCGTCGTATTCGAGATGATGGACAAATATGCTGTCCGCTGCTTCAGCGCAGCGTTTTTTGACATAGGAATGCCCCCTAAAAAATGTTCAAGGATTTGCAGCGAAAAGGCTGGACAAAGCCGTCCTGCCTCGCTATAATGAGTTTGTCGAGAGATCGACATACTCAAAAGCACTTATATTTCATATTGGATCTTGCTTTTTGGACGCAGTTGCGTCCTCTTTTTTTGTCTCTTTTCCCTGCCCCTGCGCCATGGCGCAAACAAGAATCCTTTGCAGGACCTCCAACTTGTAGAAAGAGCCTGCCCCCATGGGGGAGCAGGCTCTTGTCATTTCATTGTAATTCCCGGTCATTCGGTGCTCGAAGACTTTGCCGTCATGATGAACTGAACGATCTCATTCATCGGGGAAGTCACGAGGTATGGCCTCGGCGGTTCCGCCTGGTCACTCGACTGCAGCACGTCCTTCGTGTCGTAGCGCTGCACTTCCGAGGCAAAGATCTGGTACATCCGCTTGTCCGGGTCGAACTGCATCAGGTAGATGTAGCGGCGATTGAGGTCGGCCCGTATGACGGCGACGCGCGCCGTCCAGAGCGTCTTCTGCACGTCGTTCTCCACGACCTGGTCCGACGAGATCGAATCCGTATCCACATAATATCCAGTCGAGCCATTCGCATCGACAAACTGCATGTTCTCGGCATAAGCGCGGCTCATGAACACCATCAGGCAGACTGCCAGCAGGCAGCCGATCTTCCGGATTCCCATCCCGTCATCGTCCTTTCCTCGTTCCCATTCCCGTAAGCTCCTTGCAAACAGGATTCACTATCTCTACTATTATAGAAAAATCCCTTTGCAACGTCAAGCGCTGTCAGCAGATCCGCGGCACGAGGTTGCCGAGCGGCATGTCGACGATGCGGATGCCGCCGATGGCCGTGCGCAGGCCGACCTGGCCCGGTGCCTCGGCCGTGACCTCGCCGATCAGGCAGGCGTCCTTGCCGTACGGGTTCTCGCGCATGACGGCGAGCACCTTGTCGGCTTCTTCAGCCGGCACGAAGGCGATGCACTTGCCCTCGTTGGCGAGGTAGAGCGGGTCGAAGCCCAGGATGTCGCAGACACCGCGGACCTCCTCGCGGATGGGCAAGGCGTCCTCATCGATGAGGACGCCGCAATGCGAGGCCTCCGCGATCTCGTTGAGGACGGCCGCCACGCCGCCGCGCGTCGGGTCGCGCAGCACGGCGATATCCAGCGCCGCCTCGAGCATGGCACGCGTCAGCGAGTTGAGCGGCGCGCAGTCCGTCTTGATGGTATCCGGCAGCTCGAGGCCATGGCGTCCGGCGAGCACCGTCGCCGCGTGGTCGCCGATGTAGCCGGAGAGCAGGACCTTCATGCCGGGCTTCACGTGGTGCGGCGAGATGGAAGTGCCCGGGATGATGTCGCCGATGCCGGCCGTGTTGATGAAGATGCCGTCAGCCTTACCGCGCTCGACGACCTTCGTGTCGCCCGTGACGATGGCGATGCCGGCCTCATCAGCCATCTCGCGCATCGTGTGCGCGATCTTGCGCAGGTCCTCGATGAGGAAGCCTTCCTCAAGGATCATGCCGACCGAGATGTAGCGCGGCACAGCGCCCGTCATCGAGAGGTCGTTGACCGTGCCGCAGACGGCCAGCTTGCCGATATTGCCACCGTTGAAGAACAGCGGCTGCACGACGTACGAGTCCGTCGTGAAGGCGACGCGGCCGCTCATCGTCACGGACGCGCCGTCGTGCAGTTCATTGAGGTACGGATTCGCGAACTCCGGCAGGATGACCTCCTGCATGAGCTGCTGGCTCATCTTGCCACCGGCGCCGTGCGCCATCGTAATGCGTTCATCTGCCATATGAAAATCTCCCCTGACCGTATTTATACCAAGCCGCGCAGACGCCTTCGACCGAGACCATGCAGGGGCCGACGGCGTGCGTTGGCACGCAGGCCTTGCCGAAGAGCGGGCACTCTTTCGGCGTCACGATGCCGCGCAGCACCTCGCCGCAGCGGCAGCCCGGCTTGTTCTTGCCCATCGGCACGTCGAGCGGCAGCAGCCGCTCGATGTCATAAGCCGCGAACGAGTCGCGCATGCGCAGGCCCGACATCGGGATGATGCCGATGCCACGCCAGGCCGCATCGGCCGGCTCGTAGACGAGGTCCGTCGCGCGCTGGGCGGCAGGACTGCCGCCCTCGTGCACGACGCTGCCGTACTCGTTCTCGATGCGCGCTTCGCCCTTCGTCACCTGCTGCATCAGGCGGTAAAGCGAGCGCAGGATCTGCAGCGGCTCAAAGCCCGTGACGACGCCCGGCATGTGATACTCTTCCGTGAGGAACGAGAAGACATCCGTGCCCGTGATGACGGAGACGTGTCCCGGCAGGATGAAGCCGTCGACGCGCACTTCCGGGTCATTGAGCAGTGCCCGCAGAGCGGGCGGCACGAGCTTCTGGGCCGACAGCATGTAGAGGTTCTCGATGCCCTGCTGCTGGGCCGCGAGGACCGTCGCAGCAGCCGTCGGAGCCGTCGTCTCAAAGCCAACCGCGAGGAAGATGACCTTCTTGTCGGGGTTATCCTTTGCCACCTGGATGCTGTCGAGCGGCGAGTAGACGATGCGGATGTCCGCCCCCTCTGCCTTCGCCTCCATGAGGCTCGACTTCGAGCCCGGCACCTTGAGCATGTCGCCGAACGTCGTGATGATGGTATCCTCGCGCAGGGCGTAGGTGATAGCCTTATCCATGTAGTCGTCCGGCGTCACACAGACGGGGCAGCCCGGCCCCGAGACGAGCTCGACGTTCTCCGGCAGCATCTGGCGCAGGCCCGCGCGGAAGATGGCCACCGTATGGGTGCCGCAGACCTCCATGAAGCGCAGCTTGCGGCCGGCCGTCTCGGCCATGCGGCCGATCTCCGCCACGAGGCGCTTGGCGAGCTCGCGCTCTTCCTGTTTCGTCATACCTGTCATATCCGTCATACCTGCATACCACCCGCTTCTTCTGGGATGTCCGTGACCGTGCGCGGCGCGCCGTTCATCTCGGCGAGCAGCGCATTCGTCTCGGCGACTTCCTCTTCCGTGACCTTCTGGATGGCAAAGCCGGCATGCACGAGCACGTAGTCGCCGACCTGCGTCTCCGGCAGCAGCATCAGGCTGATATCGCGCGTCACGCCCGAGATATCGACCTTGCCCACTGCATCATGGATTTCCTTTACCTTAGCAGGAACTGCCAAACACATAGCTATACCTCCGTGTCATTCCATCTCATCTAGTTTTATTTCATCTCTTCGCGGACACATTCCTCGGCGACGACGCCGTAGTCGAGCGAACGTTCCTCTGCTTTTTCCTTGACTTCGATGCCCCATTCCTTGAGGACATCGATGGCCTCCTGCGCGACGAGTGGCAGGAGCGCTTTCATCTCGGGGCTGAGCTCCACGCCGGCCTCGAGGTCGTACGGCTGCGCGCCGAGCACGACGACTTCCGGGATCTTGCGGCCCGTGACCGTCAAGAGCGCGAGGACATCCTGGATGCCGACCTCGTGCGCGCTGAGCTTATCCTGGAAATGCGTCATGATATCGTCATTGTGGAAGTGGAAGCGCGTGCCCGGCTCCTGCCCGCCGTTGATGGAGTCGATGACGAGCAGTTTCTTCGTGCCCGTCACGTATTGCGTGAGCTCGATGCCGAGCGTGCCGCCATCGACGACCTGCACCGACTCGGGGAAATCGTAATGCGCATCGAGGTATTCCGCGGCGCGCACGCCGAAGCCCTCGTCGCGCAGGATGACGTTGCCGACGCCGAGGATCGTCACGTCTGCCGGATGGAGCACATCGTCCATGCGAGGGTCTACCGCGCTGTCATTGCCGAATACGTCTGCCATGCTCATTCCCCTTTCTTCTGTTTTGCCGCGACGCGGCTGAGCAGCCACTCACACCACTCGTCGAGGCCCTGGTCCTTCGTGCACGAGACCTCGATGACATCCATGCCCGGATGCAGCGTCGTGATGTCTTCTTTGGCCGCCGCCATGTCGAAGTTGCAGTACGGCAGCAGGTCCGCCTTGTTCAAGAGCGCGATGGCCGACTCCTTGAAGATCAGCGGGTACTTCATCGGCTTGTCGTCGCCCTCCGTGATGGAGAGCACGACGCCCTTGTCGTCCTCACCGACGGCGAACTCCGCCGGGCAGACGAGGTTGCCGACATTCTCGACGACGAGCAGGTCGAGACCATCGAGGTCGAGCTTCTGCGCGACCTTCTGGACCATCGGCGCATCGAGATGGCAGCCGCCGGCCGTGTTGATCTGGATGACCGGCACGCCGTGCTTCTCGATGCGGTCTGCATCCTTGCTCGTGAAGAGGTCGCCCTCGATGACGGCCATCTTGAGCTTGTCCTTGAGCTTCTCCATCGTCTTTTCGAGCACCGACGTCTTGCCGGCTCCCGGCGAGCCCATGAGATTGATGACGTAGACATTCTTCTCCGCGAACAGTGCCTGATTCTCAGCCGCCACGCGGTCATTCTCTCCCAGGATATTCTTCATGACCTGTATCTCAGCCATTTAATCCACCTCCAGATATTCAACTTGCATCTCGCGTCCCGATATCGTCTTGAGGACGCCGTCCTTGCACTCCGGGCACCAGAAATCGTAGTGCTCGATGTGGAATTCCTTCCCGCACTTCGTGCAGCGGCCGACGAGCGGCACGTGCTTGACCTTGATCTTCGCGCCCTCCGCGATCGTCCCCTTGGCGATCATGTCAAATGAGAACGTCAGGGAGTCGACGACGACGCCCGACATCTCGCCGATCAGGAGCCCGATCTCGCGGATGCACGTCGCATCGTTCTTCTTTGCGTAGTCGAGGGCAATGTCGAGCACGCCCTCGGCAATCGCCATTTCATGCATGGGATTCCCTCCACAGAAAAACGCCTTCCCCGCCATCTTACCTGACAGCCGGGAAGGCGTTCCATCAAATTACCGGTTCAATCACAGTGCGGCTTCGAGGTTACGAGCCTGCAGAACGCCCAGGATGTCCATGAGCTTCGTCTTGGCAGGGCTGTAATCCACCGTCGTCTCACCGTCGTGCGCGTGGATGTGGACGAAGAGCACGCCCGGCAGGCCGAGCAACGCCTTCTCTACTTCCTTCGCACTCTCTTCTGTATAGCCTTTAACTGTGAACTGGAGACGCGTATTGCCGTTCGTCTCGCCGCAGCCACATTCTTTACACATGAGTCTAAGTCTCCTTTGTCAATCCTTCTTCTTGGGCTTCGGGCCCTCTTCATTGATCTCCGGAGCATCGAGCGGTACATGCTCGAGGAACTTCACGCCGGAGAACATCGAGGATGCCTCGCCCTCGGCTTCCATGAGGTCTGCGCGCAGGACCATGTAGACATGGCCGATGGCGAAGACGATGATGAGCCAGGCGACGATGTGGTGCACCCAATGCGTGACCATCTCACCGCCGAGCACGACATTGACCCAGCCAAAGAGCATGCCGCCGATGTTGTTCGGCTCCGTCATGTAGTACATCGCAAAGCCCGTGAGGATCTCGATGAGGACCATCACGTAGAGGCCGACGTACGACGTGCGTGCCAGCGGATTGCGCAGGTACGGGTCGTGACCCGGCTTCAGCAACATGTAGTGCAGGGCGACGTCAATCGTATCGCGGTAGAAGTGGCCCTTCCAAACGCGCGGGAAGAGGCGGTCACCCGGATAGCGGATGTAGCCGTAGATGCGCAGGATGAAGGCTGCGCAGAACGTGAAGGCCGCGATGAAGTGGATATTCCTTACCCAGTCCATGGACATGGAAGTGTACGTCGGCTCAATGCCCATCACGGTCACCGGCTTCGTGATCAGGAGGCCGGTGATGAACAGCGTGACGATCGACAGCACCATGACCCAATGGAAAATCCGCAGAAACGGACTGAACAGGTAGTAGACTTTCCGTTTTTCTTCTTTCATTCTACTATTCCTTTCCTTTCCACCAGAACCCTGGCTCACTTCTCAACGTGCGTGCCAGAGTACGGGTCCGTCGTGATGACATTGATCTTCTCGCCCTTCGCGTTGAACATGTGCGTGGAGCAAGCCATGCACGGGTCGAAGGAGCGGACGACCTTGACGATCTCGAGCGGCTTGTCTGCAATCTTGACCTGCGTGTCCATCATGGCCTTCTCGTAAGCGCCATGACCGGCTTCGTCATCGCGCGGGCATGCATTCCAGGTCGTCGGGACGACAGCCTGGTAGTTGTCCGTCTTGCCGTCCTTGATGACAATGTAGTGCGAGAGCGCACCGCGCGGAGCCTCGTAGAGGCCGACGCCCTTGGCCGTCTTCGGCCACGTCGACGGATCCCATTTCTCCATGTTGGCCGTCTTCGTGTCGCCCGACTTGATGTTGGCGATGAGCTTGTCGAAGAAGAACTTGTTGATCTCTGCGTTGAGCTGGCAGTCGAGGCCGCGGGCAGCCGTGCGGCCGACCATCGTCGGCAGCCAGACTTCCGGTGCAAGATTGAGGACCTTCGATACCGCGTCGATCTGGTCGAGCATCATCTTCTCAGCCCAGGTCGGCTCGCCGAGCATGCCCTTCTTGGCCTTCGTGTAGATGATGATGTAGCGTGCGAGAGGACCGACCTCACAGAGCTTGCCGCGCCATTTCGGCGTCTTGAGCCAGGAGTACTTGCCCTGCTCGTTGAGTGCCTTCCAATCCGTCGGCGTGCCTTCCTTCGGTGCCGTGAACTTCGGCGCCGTCACGCCGTCCCACGGGTTGAGGTCGTGGTCGCTGTTAGCCGGGTACTCGTACCACGAGTGCTCGACGCCTTCCGTGAAGACTTCCGGCTGCGTGAGGTCTTCGGCATCGATCTCGTAGACCTTTGCCGCATCGATGCCCTTGCCGAAGTCCTCGACAACGCCGTTCGTGCGGATCAGCAGGTTCTTGAAGAAGTCGCCATTTGCCGTGCCGGAGAACGGCTCAATCGGATAGGAGCCGTAGCCGAGCACGCGCTCCTTGGCGAGTCCGCCGCCGTCGACGCGGCCAGCCTTGACGTAAGCGGCGCCGATTGCGAGGACATCGGGGATGTAGTAGTTGTTGACGAGCGTGCGGCCGAGGTTGATCGCGCGGTCGACGATGCCGAGGCGGGCCGTGTTGACCGGTGCATTGCCATCCTCGAGCGAGATGGAGCACGGCATGCCGCCGACGCAGTAATGCGGATGCGGGTTCTTGCCGCCGAAGATGACCTGCGGCGTGACGAGATCGCGGTGCTTGTCGAGCATCTCGAGGTAATGTGCGATGGCCATGAGATGGACCTCAGGCGGCAGCAGCTTGTAATCCGGATGATCCCACCAGTTGGCCGAGAAGATGCCGAGCTGGCCGCTCTCGACGATGGCCTGGACCTTGCCCTTGATCTCTGCGAAGTACTGCGGCGTAGCAGCCGGGAATGCGTGGTCGTACGCTTCCGTCACCGACGTGCCCGGTGCGCTGAACGGCAGCTTGTAGGCGTTGAGTGCAGCGACCTGCAGGTTGGCCGTCGCGACAGGGTCAGCGGCGAGTGCCTCGACCGGGCTGACCCAGTCGAGTGCATGCAGGTGGTAGAAGTGGACGATGTGGTCCTGGACCGTCAGCGTCGCTGCCATGATGTTGCGGATGTAGTTGGCGTTCTTCGGGATCTTGATGCCGAGGGCATCCTCGACAGCGCGAAGGGAACCCAGAGCGTGTGCGCTCGTGCAGACGCCGCAGATGCGCTGGATGTAAGCCCAGGCGTCGCGCGGGTCGCGGTCCTTCATGACGAGCTCGAGGCCGCGCCATGCCGTACCGGACGAGATGGCGTCCGTGACCTTGCCCGAACCTTCATCGACCTGCACCTCAACGCGCAGATGGCCTTCAATTCTTGTGATTGGATCTACTACTACGTGTTTCATTTATTCACCTGCTCCCCGTTCTCTTCTTCCTTAGCGGCATCGCGTTTCTTCTTCTGTACGACACTGGCAACGCCATGTGCGGCGACACCGACAGCCGTGACACCGGCGATGGCTGCGCCGATCTTATCGACGTCGCCGATCGGCTGGCCGAACTTCGGCAGGCGCTCGCTCATCTTGCCCTCATCCCAGAAATGCGCATTCGAGCAGCCGATGCACGGTGCACCAGACTGGATCGGGTAGCTCATGCCCTGGAACCAGCGCATGTTGCCGCAGGAGTTGTAGGTCTCCGGTCCGCGGCAGCCGAGCTTGTAGAGGCACCAGCCAGCCTTCGAACCCTCATCATCGTAGCTCTCGGCGAACATGCCAGCATCGAAGAACGGACGGCGGTAGCACGTATCGTGGATGCGGTTGCCGTAGAACTGCTTCGGACGGCCCTGGCCATCGAGCGGCGGCACCGTGCCAAAGAGAGCGACGTGCATGATGACGCCCGTCATGACCTCTGGAATCGGCGGGCAGCCCGGAACGTTGACGACCGGCGTCTTGCCCGTGAAGTTCGTGATGCCCGAGGAACCCGTCGGGTTCGGGTTGGCAGCCTGGATACCGCCCGAGACGGCGCAGGTGCCGTAAGCGATGACAGCAGCAGCATTCTCTGCAGCGCGCTGCAACGTGTGCGTGAACGGATGACCGCCGCTCATGCAGTAGACGCCGTTGTCCTTCGTGCAGGCAGCGCCTTCGACGGCCAGGATGTACTGGCCCTTGTACTTCTGGATCGTCTCTTCGAGATGTGCCTCGAACGGCTCGCCGCTGGCAGCGGAAAGCAGATGATCGTATTCGAGCGCAACCTGGCTCAGGATGACGTCCGAAGCATACGGAGAACCGGAACGGATGAAGGACTCATCGCAGCCCGTGCATTCGTGTCCGTGAATCCAGATGACGACTGGAAGCGGCTTCTTCTCGGCAGCCTCGACGACTTTGCTGAGCTTATCCGTGCTCAGTCCCATCAGAGACGTCAGTGCAACGCAGCCCTTGACAAAGCTGCGGCGGCTCATGCCTTTTCTGAGATATACATCCCACATACTCTCCCGTTTGTCCACTTTGTTACCTCCTCATGTAATCCTTGCGGATCCTGTGCGACTCCCCTGGCAACGGCGGCTCGTTTCCATTGCAGGCAGAAGGCAGACGCGTTATTGTGGCTTCTCATTTTATTATACGCTGAATGGCGTAAAATATCTATATCTATTCCCCTATCGATTCATTATAAATTCCATTGATGGTCATCTAGAATAGTCCAGATGAATCAATAGATAAACAGGGATTATCCAATAGAAACTCGCTGGGGCGACTACGTTCTTGTTCGTCAGACGGGCAGTGTTTTCCTGCTCAACAGACCGGCTCCGTGCCATTCTTTCATTCCTTTTTTGCATTATATCAATATGTATTTTGAATCGTTTTAAAAAGACTTGAAATACAGGACAAAACGCGCTATACTGTAACTTGTCTTGGGGACGTAGCTCAGCTGGGAGAGCGTTCGGTTCGCATCCGAGAGGTCGAGGGTTCAATCCCCTTCGTCTCCACCAAGCAGAATATCGAGCAGGCATGGCCTGCTTTTTTTATGCCCATTTTAAGATTTCTTTTGTAACCATTGACTTTACAATTACGGTGTGCTATCCTTGACATGTAAGAGATCCGATAATCTTCAAAGGCAAGTATCAGGAAGGATGATCATCATGATGAAAGAAGAAGTATTGCAGCATGTACAGGGTGTCATCGACGCGCCGAGCGCCTATGCTGGCCTCAAGGACGTCGCCAAGGATTACCTCGCTTCCGTCGGCAAGGCAGACGAGAAGGCAAAGGCCGAGAAGCTCATCGCCGCATTGAACGAGTGCGTCGAGAGCATCGACGATGTCCTGCCGTTCTTCGCCTCCGACAAGGCCAAGGAACTCTTCGGCGAGGAGCAGGCAGCCGCCATGCTCAAGAAGGGTCAGGAAGTCAAGGCCGCCGGCGGCGACACCTGCTTCTGCCCGGCCTGCACCAACGGCAAATTCGTGCTCGACCATCAGGATCTGCTGCTGGGATGAGTTAAGGGGTAACGCAACGAGGGTGAGTGTGTTTACATCTCAGAAGGAGCGGGGGCATGCATTTCGGCTTCGTCGCTCCGTTGAATGCAGCCCCAGATCATCTGTGCTTTCAAGATGCTTCGCCGCCTGCCGCGGCGTTCTGACATCGATATGTCTTGTCACATCGGATTGGGCTGCATCCCTGCGGGCGGTCACTTCGCTCCTGCAGGCGAAATACATGCCCCCGCTCTCAGGTACGCTTCGGAGATGAGCCGCACGAGAGACCGCCTCTTGGCCCCCGCCCCTTTGCCCACCGTTCCTACACTGTCCCGAACTTCATACGAAAAAAGCTGCTGCACCATCGGATGCAGCAGCTTTTTTATGCTGATATGACGTTGTCAGTCCTTGAAGACGCTCATGTCGAGGCTCGTGAAGCCCTTGAGGAATTCCTGGACTTTCGCGGCGATCTCAGCGACGCCGCCCTTCTTGCGGCTCTCGATGTTGAGCGGCATCTGCGGGTCGTGCAGGCTCATGCGCAGCAGGGCCCAGCCATTCGGGAAGACGAGGCGCACACCCTCGTACGACGGTTTGGCCGCGCGGATGCCGGCCTCGGCGGCGCGCTCTTCGAATACTTTGAGGACGTTCTCGCCGTAGCCGCGGAAGTCGTCCTCACCCATGATCTTCATGCGGTACTCGCGGCTCTCGACCGGCTCGCCGAGCTTCTTGACGAGGTCTGCGAGGTGACGGCCCTGTGCCTTTGCCTTGGCGGCGGCGATCAGCAGCTTGACGGCCAGATAAGCGCCGTCATCGAGGTAGTAGTTCTCCGAGAGGGCGCCGTGGCCGCTCGTCTCGATGGCCAGCGGCGAGACGGTGCCTTCTTTGTTGAGGCGGATGCACTCATCGATGACGTTCTTGTAGCCGCGCTTGAAGCGCAGGTGGCGCAGGCCGAGCTCGCCCTGCAGGAATTCGGTGAGCTCGTCGCTCGTGACCGAGTCCGTGACGATCGTGCTGCCCGGATAATCCGGCGAGAGGATGGCGGCCATCATGGCGATCAGGGCATTGCGGCTGATCTCCTTGCCGTTCTTAAGGACGGCGCTCATGCGGTCGACATCCGTGTCGAAGATTAGGCCGAGGTCGGCATGGCTATCGAGCACGGCCTTGCGGATGGCGGCCATGGCCTGTTTGTTCTCCGGGTTCGGGATGTGGTTCGGGAAGTGACCGTCCGGCTCGAGGAAGATGCTGCCCGACGTGTCGGCACCGAGGCGGCCGAGCACCTGCGTCGCAAAGAAGCCGCCCGCACCATTGCCGGCGTCGACGACGACGTGCATGCCGCGGAGCGGCGTGTCGCCCATGTTGAGCGCTGCGCGGATCTTCTTGCGCAGATGATGGCAGTAGCGGTCGATGAGGTTGTACTTCTGGACCTTCGCGAGGTCGCCCTTGACCTCCGGGCTGCGGGCTGCTGCCTCGAGGATAGCGATGATGTCCTCATGCTCGACGCCGCCGTCCTTCGTGAAGAACTTGAGGCCGTTGCGGTTGAACGGCAGATGGCTGGCCGTGATCATGATAGAGCCGTCCATCTTCGTCTCGGGGAGGACGATGGACATGAACATCGACGGCGTGGACGCAAGGCCGCAGTCGACCGTCACAGCGCCGGCATACGTCAGCGCTTCGAGCACTGCTTCCTTGAGCATCGGCGCCGAGAGGCGCGAGTCGTGGCCGACCGCGATGCGCAGGTCCTTGACCTTCTTGCCCGTCTTCTGCGAAAGGAAGTCGAGGAAACCGCTCGTGATGCGGTTGGCCGCCTCGGCGTTGAGCGTCACCGGCTCGTCCGCCACGCCCTCAATCGAGACGCCGCGCACATCACTGCCATTGGCGAGTTTGAGCAGATTCTTTTCCGATATCGGCATATGATTACCCCCCTGCAAGACTCATTCTTGCTGTTTTCATGATATTGCTACTTCCTCTATTCCATAACTGCACCACAAAATCCTGCCTGTAGTGCACAACAAAAAGAGACATTGCCGGAGCAATGTCTCTTGAATATGTCTTGATGGAAGCCGCAATCCGTCAATCAGGCCTTCTTACTGCCGAGGACTATCTTGCTGAAGACGAGCAGGGCGAGCACGAAGACGGCAAGGCCGAGGTACTCAGCCGTGCCGGCGAAGTCCTTGCCGACAATGGCCAGCGGGGCCTCCGAGCCGCCGTTCGTGACGGAAGCGACGATGACACCGGCGAGCACGACGCCGACGATGGACTCGCCGACGATCAGGCCGGAGGCAAACAGCGTGCCGCGGCGGAAGCCAGCTTTGGCCTCTTCTTCACCGTACTTGGCCTTCATGTGCTTGCGCAGGAAGTAGCCGAGGATGGCGCCGACGACGAGCGGCGTCTGCACGGAAGGCGGCAGGTAGATGCCCATGCCGACGGCGAGCGGCGGCAGGCAGAGATTGCGCGTCGTGCGCTTGAGCAACTGGTCGACGACAACGAGCACGACGCCGAGGCCGAGGCCGATGTAAATGTAATCCCAGGCCAGCGTGCTCGAAAAGATGCCCTGTGCGATCGTCGTCATCAAGGCCGCCTGTGGTGCGGCGAGCGCCTGCGACGGGTCCATGTCCGGACGCGGCAGAGCACCCGGGAAGCCGTACGCCTCATAGAGCAGGTTCAGGACCGGTGCGATGACGAGCGCGCCGACGACACAGCCGAGCAGCAGGGCGACCTGCTGGCGCCACGGCGTAGCGCCGACGAGATAGCCCGTCTTGAGGTCCTGCATGTTATCGTTCGAGATGCAGGCAATCGCCATGATGATGGACGTCGTGAAAATGGCCGTCGCCGTCGCAAACTTCTCACCGCCCGGCATGGAGAAGATGCCGAAGGACGAGCAGAGCGCGTACATGACGAGCGAGGCCACGATGATGGCGAGGATGCCGATGCCCGAAATCGGGCTCGAGCTCGTGCCGACGAGGCCGGCCATGTAGGCGCAGGCCGCGGCGACGAAGAAGCCCATGAGGACAGCGACGCCGACGCCGACAAAGGTGAACGTCAGGTTCTCCGAGACCGGCAGGCCCTCCGGGCTGACAAAGGCGTAGAAGATGCCCAAGAGGCCGACGACCGTCAGACTGAAGACCATGGCAATGCTCTGGATGCTCATGTCGATATCCATGCGATGCTTGCCCTTCTCCGAGTCCGGCGTGTGGAGCGCAGCCAGCGATTCCTTGACGCCGTCGACGACCGGCTTCGCGAGCATGATCAGCGTCTAGACGGCTGCGACGCCCATGGCGCCAGCGCCGATCAGGCGGACGCGCTCCTGGTAGACCGAGCCTGCAAACTTCTGCAGCGTCATGCCGTCCGGCAGCGGGCTCGTGATCGTGTAGTACGGCACGAAGCCAGCCCAGGCGATCAGGATGCCGACGAGCATCGAGAGGCCCGCCGCGATGCCGATGAGGTAGCCGGCGCCGACGAGCGCCGTCGAGTAGCCGAGCGGCAGCTGCGTCATACCGCGGCCGACCGGGATCCAGCAGGAGAGCTCAGAGCCGAGCACCTGCAGCGCGTTCGTGCAGAACGCGACGACGCCTGCAAAGATGCCGCCTGCGCCGATCTCCTTGACGCCCGAGCCGCCCTTCTCATCCGACTTATCGTGACTGCCGACCTTGAGGATCTCAGCAGCCGCAACGCCCTCCGGGTAGGCGAGGTCGCTGTGCACGACCATCGCGCGGCGCAGCGGGATGGTGAAGAGGACACCGAGGCAGCCGCCGCAGGCCGAGACGAGCAGCGTCTGCCAGAACTCGAAGCCCTGCCAGTAACCAATCATCAGCATGCCCGGGATGATGAAGATGATGGCAGACAGCGTGCCCGCGGCCGATGCCTGTGTCTGGACCATGTTGTTCTCGAGGATGTTCGAATTCTTGGCCATCTTGAGGATGGCCATCGAGATGACAGCCGCCGGGATGGCCGACGAGAAGGTCAGTCCGACCTTGAGTCCGAGGTATACGTTCGATGCCGTAAAGATGACCGTCAGGATGGCACCCAGGATCATACCGCGGACCGTGAGCTCAGGCAGCCGCAGCTCGTGCCGCATGAACTCATTCTCTTCCTGTTTCATGATGATTACTCCTTATCCAGAAATTATCTTTGTGCACTATAGGTGCACAAACACAGAGTCTATTATATCATAATATTTGACAATGTAAATCACTTTTTCTAATAAGAAGCAAATCCACTCAGTGCAACAGCACCGAAACAATCGTGTAGATGCAGGTGATGTAGAGCAGGACGAAGATCAGGCGGCGGATGAGGGCCTTGGGCACGTAGGCGAAGGCGGCGTGGCCGATGAGGATGCCCAACACGAGGGCCGGCAGCAGGTAGATGAACTCGCCGAGCGCCGGCGCAATCGGCAGGCCGCCGAGCTCATAGCTCGTCAGCGAGGTGATGTTGCAGAGAAAGAAGAAGACGAAACATGTCGCGCGCATGACCTCAACCGTCATCCTGCTGTGGGCGAGATAGATGAGGAACGGCGGGCCGCCCATGCCGGCCGTGATGGACGTGAAGCCCGAGAAGATGCCCGTGATGTAAGAGTTGCGCGGGCGCTCGCGGATGTGCAGGTGCAGAGCCTGCATCGCGCCGAGCGAGAAGAGCACGATGACGCTGATGAAGACCTTGAGCATTGCGCTCGACGCGTGGTCAAATGCCCAGAAGCCGATGGGCTGGCCGCAGAGCACGCCGAGGTAGAGCCAGAAGACCAGCCTGAGATTCGCCGTGCGCAGCGCGAAGAGACCTTGGAAGAAGTTGGCGCAGCAGGCCAAGAGCAGCATGACCGGCACCGTGAGCTTCGGGTCGTAGAAGATCATCAGGAGCGGCGCGGCGACAATGACGAGGCCGAATCCCGTGATGGACTGCAGGATTGCCGAGAAAAAGATGACGAGAGCCGGCGCCAGATGGCCCTCCACTCCTGCCAGATACGCGGTCAGCATAGATATCCCCCCAAAAAGACGCGATGAATGGACTATTTCTATCATAGCATCAACATCTTAGGAATGGCAAAAGGCCCTGCTCTTTGGAGCAGGGCCCGAAAAATATCTGGATTCAGTCGTCTCAGTCGCCGAAGAACTCGTTCTCCGCGGCGATGCAGAGCATGTGGTAGACCGGCAGGTGGAGTTCCTGGATGCGGAACGTCTCGTCGTCCGGCACGCAGATCGTGATGTCCGCAAGGCCGCGGCTCTTGATCTTGCCGCCCGACTTGCCCGTCAGGGCGATCGTGCGGACGCCCTTGACCTTGGCCATCTGCAGCGCGTAGATGACGTTCGTCGAGTTGCCCGAAGTCGAGATGGCGAGCAGGACATCGCCCTCGTCGCCCATGCCGAGGAGCTGCTGGGCAAACGAGAGGTCCGGTGCCTGGTCGTTGGCGAAGGCCGTGTTGAGTGCGACCTGATTGACCATCGAGAGCGCCGGCAGGGCGCCCTGCAGATTCTCCATGAAGTAGTCGGCCTCCTCCGGGCAGACGGCGCGCATCTTCTTCTCCATATCCGCACCGAGCTTGCGCGGCAGCAGGAAGCCCTTCATGAGCTCGCCGACGATGTGCTCAGCGTCCGAGGCACTGCCGCCATTGCCGCAGGCGATGAGCTTGTGGCCGCCTGCATAGCTCTCGCAGATGGCCTTGACCGCCTCGATGAGGTCATCGCGGCAGACGGAGAGGATGGGGTAGCGCGCGATGAGGTCATCGACCTTCGCGAGCGTAGATGTTTTTGCCATTGGGTACACTTCTTTCTGAATGTGGGATACCGGCCTATAGGCTCAGCATCGGATTGAGGAAATCATCAGCGGTTGCGGTAGCGGTCCGCCGTGGACTTCGGCTCATAGTCGTTGCCGCGCGGCTTGATGTCGTGGATTGGCGTGCGCATCTGCGGCTGGCTGTCCATCGGCTGCTGGCGCATCTCGAGGTCCTGGCGGTAGTCACTCGGACGGCTGGCACTTGGCTTATTGCCGCGGAACTTATTCCAGAGCCAGCGCACAGCCATGATGGCGACGACAATCAGCAGGCCGTTCATCAAGAGGCCCATGATATCGGCGAACATGCCGCTGCCCATGCCGAAGAGATGCGAGAGCATCGAGCCGAGCAGCATGCCGCCCGCAAAGATGCCGATGCCGCGCATGATGCTGCCGAGGCGGCTCGAGCTCTGCGTATTCGCATTAGCGGCAGCCGTATTCGACTTCGCATTCGCAGCCGGCGCGTTCTTCTCGAGGCTCTTGGCATCCTTAGACGGCGCATACGAAGAGCCATTGCCCGAGACGGACTTGCTCGTATTCGCGTTGCTCGTCGCGCCGGCAGCCGGTGCCTTCGGCGCCGGAGCCGACTTCGGGATGCTCATCTTCGCACCGCCCTTGGCCGCATAGGCCGTGCTCACAAAGGAGGCAGAGGCGGGTAGTACCGGTGCTGCGGAAAGAACCATGGCACCGACCATGAGGGCTGACAGTGTCTTCTTGATATTCATCAATGATTCTCCTTTATCTATAGAAACAAAATGTTTTAATGTCACTCTTCCCGATACGACTTGATGTCCTCCGGAAACGCGTAGATCTCGCCGATTGTGTCGAGCTCGCCCGACAGATAGCGGTCGATGTCATCGACATCGATGTAGAGCTTGCAGTCGATATCGAGATAGCCCTGCTCCTTGCCTGCGGACAGGTCGCGGATTGCCATGAGCTTCTCGCGGAGCTTCAAGAGCTCACTGCGCGTCGCATGTATATCGAGCTTGATCTGTGGGACGCCGTATTCCTTGAGTACTTCATCCATCGTCATGCGCTTTGACATATTGGTCATCCTCTCTTTGACTTTTTGATGTTTGTATTGTATCGAGCTTGGCTGAATACTTCCTGAAAAAATGAAAAGATCCTAAGGATTTCAGAGCGGCTTCTTCTCGTCCGCTTCCTTGGCCAGCAGGCGGTCCAGGATGCGCTGCAGCTGGCGCTTCTGGCGCAGGTGCGACTCGTACTCGAGGTCGTTCGAGTCGATGCGCATGCGCTCCTTGAGCATGTCGATGCTCGCCTGCAGGCGCCGGATGGCTTCATTCTCTGCCATAGTATGACTTCCTTTCGTGATTTGCTCTTATTCTTTATTATACAGGAAAACGAAGGCGCCGACAATCGAGCGGACCATCAGCTTTTCCCCAGCCAGCCGTGGTATACTGATAGTTAGATTACGACACACTTGAGGTGATACGATGATTGATTTCCACGAATGGCAGCAGCGCGACCTGCAGGCCATCGGGCGGCAAAAACAGCGCCTGCAGCGCCTCGTGCTGCTGCGCACCGTCTCCTTCCTCGCCATGGTCTTCGCCTTTGCCGCGGGCTTTGACGGCCATGTGCTCGGCACCGTCTGCGGCGTCCTGCTGCTCGCCGCCTTCCTGCTGCTCGTCCGGCGCCACCAGAAGGTCAGCTTCGCGAAGCTGCTGACCGAGAGCCATCTCGGCTGCGTGCAGGCCTTCCTCGACCGAAAGTCGGGCAAGTGGCGCGACTTCTCCGATCACGGCCATGATCTCATGCGCGAAGACCGGCCGCAGGAAGCTGACCTGCCGATCTTCGGCAGGGCCTCGCTCTACCAGTACCTCTCGGCTGCGCGCACCAAGGCCGGCCGCGAGCGGCTCGCTGCCCTGCTCTCCCCCTTCCCCGATGCAGCCGACGCCATCCGCCTGCGCCAGCAGGCCGTCCGCGAGCTCAGCGGGAAGCCGCAGGAGCTCCTAGACCTCGAGGCCATGAGCCACCTGCTGCCGCTCGGCACCGACCTCTCGGCGTTCTGCACGATGCTCGAGCAGGCGAGCATCAAGAAGAGCAAAGCCCTGCGCCTGCTCTCCTTCCTGCTGCCAGCGCTCTCCCTCGCCACGCTCGCACTGGCCATCGCCGGACGGCTCGATGTCACCATACCGGGGCTGCTGTTCTCCCTGCAGCTCTTGCTCTCCTTCCTGCTGCTGCGGCGCAGCCAGGCCCTGCTCGCCCCACTCATGGCCCTACCGCAGGAGCTCAGCGTCTACGAGCAGCTGCTCGCCAAGCTCGAAGCAGCCGACTACAAGAGCCCGCTCTTGCTCGCCATCCAGAAGGACCTGCGCGAGCAACGCGCCTCTGATAGCCTGCACCGCCTCGCAAAGCTCGCCGATCTCGCCGCCATGCGGCGCAACGTCTTCTTCTTCCTCGTCGCCAACACCGCCTGCCTCTGGGACCTCCACTGCACAGCGCGCCTCTTCGCCTGGAAGGAAGCAACCGGCCGCAGCCTGCGCCGCCACCTCGCGGCCTGGGCCGAAGTCGAGGCCCTGCTCTCCCTCGCCACGCCGGCGCTCACGCGCCAGACCATCTGCTGGCCAGAGCTCTGCACGGGCGGGCCGGAGCTCACCGGCAAGGCCGTGACGCCGCTGCTCATCGAAGAAGCGAAAGCCGTGCCGAATGACGCCTCCTTCACAGCTGGCACCTGCATCATCACCGGCTCGAACATGAGCGGCAAGACGACGTACATGCGCACGCTCGCAACCTCCGCCATCCTCGCCTACGCCGGCGCCCCCGTCTGCGCCGAGCACTTCGCACTGACGCCGATGGCTGTCTACACCTCGATCCACGTCAGCGACGACCTCTCGCGCGGTATCTCGACCTTCTACGCCGAGATCCTGCGCATCCGCCAAATGGTCGAAGCAAGCCAAGAGGAGCGGCCGCTCCTGCTCTGCATCGACGAGATCTTCAAGGGCACGAACTCCGCCGACCGCATCACCGGCGCCGCCGAAGCCATCAAGCGCCTCACGCGCCCCTCCTGCATCACCCTCGTTACCACCCACGACTTCGAGCTCTGCGACCTCCAGTCGCCAAACGACCTGCCGATCAAGAACTTCCACTTCGAAGAATCCTACCCCGATGACAAGATCCACTTCGACTTCAAGATCCGCCCCGGCCGCTGCCACACCACTAACGCACGCTACCTGCTCAAGATGGCCGGCATACTCTCCTGAAACACATGAGAATCGCATCACAAAAGCGGTAAACTGCAAGTTTCTATGACTTGCGGCTTACCGCTTTTTCGTGAAATTGAGCGCGCAGGGAGATATTTCGGCTTCATCGCTCCGCTGAATGTGCCCTATGACAGGCCTTCCATAGAGGCCACCTCGCCGCCTGCCACGGCGTTCCGACATCGCATGCTAAGCTGCTCCGCGTCAGGGCACAGCCCTTCGGGCAAATCGCTCCGCTCTTGCAGGCGAAATACCTCCCTCCGCTTGAATGCTAGAGCAGCGCCGCAAGACGATACTGCCTGCGCAACCGCCATACCAGTAACTTACTATCGCGAGAATCGGATACCGTCACTTCCGCATGGAGGGACAGGGTGGGCATAAACGGAGCGTTCGGCGGTCTGCGTGAAGAATCGATTTTTTCCCCACCAAGACCCTGACAAAAGAGCATCGTCCAAGCGAAGCGCGTTTCGCTCTTTTGTCAGGATGCATTGAAAGGGAAAAAATCGATTTAGCAGCCCGCCGTCGCGCAGTGTTGCCCGCCCTGCCCCTCCAGCCTGCGGGCGTGAGAATCCAAATCCATTTAGCGGAGCGCCGAAGCCAAAATACATACCTCCGCGCTCGCAACGGAGAAGTCCTCAACATGCTGGCACCAAAAAGACGCCACAAATCAATGTGACGTCTTTTGTCCACCCCGCCCCTTCGTGCGAGTAATACTACACCTTACTTCTGGAATCTAAAAGCCGCCTTGCCCGGATATACCGCGCTTGCGCCGAGCTCTTCCTCGATGCGCAGCAGCTGGTTGTACTTGGCGACGCGCTCGGAACGCGAGGGCGCGCCCGTCTTGATCTGGTTCGTATTGAGCGCAACGGCAAGGTCCGCGATTGTCGTGTCCTCCGTCTCGCCCGAGCGGTGCGAGACAATGGCCGTGTAACCCGCCTCGTGTGCCATCTTGATGGCCTCGAGCGTCTCCGACAGCGTGCCGATCTGGTTGAGCTTGATGAGGATGCTGTTGCCGCAGCCGAGCTCGATGCCCTTCTTAAGGCGCTTCGTATTCGTGACGAAGAGGTCGTCGCCGACGAGCTGGACCTTGTCGCCGAGCTCCTTCGTCATCTTCTGCCAGCCTTCCCAGTCCTCCTCATCGAGGCCATCCTCGATAGAGTAGATCGGATACTTCTCAATGAGGCTCTTCCAGTGTGCGATGAGCTCATCCGACGTGAACTCCTTGCCCGACTTCGGCTGCTTGTAGAAGCCCTTGCCCTTCTCGCTCTTCCACTCCGAAGAAGCCGCATCCATCGCCAGCACGAAGTCACGGCCCGGCTCGTAGCCCGCATTGCGGATGGCCGTCAGGATGTGCTCGATCGTGTCCTCATCGCTCTTGAGGTTCGGCGCAAAGCCGCCCTCATCGCCGACAGCCGTCGTCTGGCCTTCCTTCTTGAGCAGTGCCTGCAGTGCGTGGAAGACCTCCGTTGCCCAGCGCAGGCCCTCGCGGAACGACGGTGCGCCGGCCGGCATGATCATGAACTCCTGCGTGTCGACTGAGTTCGTCGCATGTGCGCCGCCGTTGAGGATGTTCATCATCGGCACCGGCAGGTGATTGCCGCTGATGCCGCCGAGGAAACGGTAGAGCGGGATGTCCTGCGACTTCGCCGCTGCCTTGGCCGCTGCGAGCGAGACCGCGAGGATGGCGTTTGCACCGAGGTTCGACTTGTCTTCCGTGCCGTCAAGCTTGAGCATGATGGCATCGACCGCATAGATGTCCGAAGCATCCGCGCCGACGAGCGCCGGTGCGATCTTCTCGTTGATGTTCGCAACCGCCTTCGAGACGCCCTTGCCGCCGAACTTCGACTTGTCGCCGTCGCGGAGCTCCAGTGCCTCGAACTCACCCGTCGAAGCGCCCGACGGAGCGGCTGCGCGGCCGACGGAACCATCCTCGAGCGTGACCTCCGCCTCGACCGTCGGATTGCCGCGCGAATCGATGATTTCACGGCCGATGACCTGCATGATCTGTAAATATGCCTTCATGGTGATTACCTCCTGATATTCATTCTCATTCATGTACTCAGTATAACATAGACGAGATTCATTTTCAACAACAGTTGCAAGCTTTTTGCTGCAACCTTTTTTCTTTTTCCTTTCGACTTTATTATAGGAAACAGGCACAGCTGCCGCTGTCACAATTGCGACAAAATGCTATCCAAAATCACACAGTATGCAATTCGTTTAAATTTTTTCCTCGTTCTATGTATTTTTTCGCGAAAACGCGAGACAAATGTCCTTTTCTATGGTATTATAGAACCTATCACATACATGTGTACATCTATCAAGGACAAAAAGAACAAATGGACATTAGGAGGCTATCATGGAATCATTCATCCCTATACTCAATGCCATCGACTCCTTCATGTGGGGCCCGCCGCTCATCACACTGCTCGTCGGCACGGGTATCTACCTGACCATCCGCCTGAAGCTCCTGCAGGTCTTCCGCCTGCCGAGGGCGCTCAAGCTGATCTTCAAGGCACAGAACAACGGACGCGGTGACGTCTCGAGCTTCAAAGCCCTCTGCGTCGCCCTCGCCGCCACGGTCGGCACGGGCAACATCGTCGGCGTCGCCACGGCCGTCAAGGTCGGCGGCCCCGGCGCCATCTTCTGGATGTGGGTCGCTGCCTTCTTCGGCATGGCCACGAAGTATTCGGAAGGCCTCCTGGCCGTCAAATTCCGCTCCATCGACGAGAAGGGCGAGATTGCCGGCGGCCCGATGTTCTACATCCGCAACGGCATGGGTGAGAAGTGGAAGCCGCTCGCGACGTTCTTCGCGCTCGCCTGCATCGGTGTCGCTTACTTCGGCATCGGCACCTTCCCGCAGGTCAACGCCATCGTCGACAGCATGCAGATTGCCTTCGGCTTCCCGAAACTCGCGACGGACGTCATCCTGACCGTCTTCATCGCCGCCATCACGCTCGGCGGCCTGCAGAGCATCGCCAAAGTCGCCTCGGGCATCGTGCCGTTCATGGCTCTGACATACGTCGCCATCAGCCTCGGTCTGATCATCCTCAACCTCGACCAGGTCCCGGCCGCCATCGCCATGATCATCAGCGACGCCTTCACGGGTGCCGCAGCCGCCGGCGGCTTCGCCGGCTCCACGGTCATGATGGCCATGCAGAACGGCGTCGCGCGCGGCGTCTTCTCCAACGAGTCCGGCCTTGGCTCCGCGCCGATTGCCGCCGCTGCCGCCAAGACGAAGTGGCCGGCTGAGCAGGGCCTGATCTCGATGACAGGTACCTTCATCGACACGATCATCATCTGCTCCATGACGGGCCTCGCGCTCGTACTCACGGGCGTCTGGCAGGGCGACACCGCCGGTGCCGCGATGACGAGCGCTGCCTTCGCCAGTGCCTATGGCTTCTTCGGCAGCCAGCTGCTGACGATCGCGCTCGTGCTCTTCGCCTTCACGACCATCCTCGGCTGGAACTACTACGGCGAGCGCGCTTGCATCTACCTCTTCGGCAACAAGGGTGTGCTGCCCTACCGCCTGATCTTCATCGCGCTGATCGCCTCCGGTGCCTTCCTCAAGCTCGAAGCCATCTGGATCCTCGCCGATATCGTCAACGGCCTCATGGCCATACCGAACCTCATCGCGCTGATTGCGCTCTCGGGCGTCATCGTCGCCGAGACGAACAAGTATATGAACCGCCACAAGAAGACCGCACGGTCTTCCGCGGAGAAATAAAACAGACGTTGTCCCAAAAGCCGCCGCTCCCTCGATATGGAGCGGCGGCTTTTTCGCGCGCACGCCTTTACACCGGCGCGTTTCCGTCATAGAATAAGAAGAACACCACGCAAACATCGGGAGAATGCGCATGTACAAGCCAGAGAGGTACGGCTGGCTCAGATACATCGCGAATGCTTCAGAAAGGGGTTTTCTCTACGGATATGACGGAATCATTTGAACCAGCGCTCACGCGGTCCACGCGCGAAGTCTTCCTCGAGGGGGTCCACGACGGCATGCCAATCGCACTCGGCTACTTCGTCGTCTCCTTCACGCTCGGCATCGCCGCCCGCAATGCGGGACTCGACCCGCTGCAGGGCTTCCTCGCCAGCTTCTTCAACAACGCCTCGGCCGGCGAGTACGCTGGCTTCACGGTCATCGCGGCCGATGCGCCCTACCTCGAGATCATCCTCATCACACTCGTTGCCAACGCACGCTACATGCTCATGAGCTGTGCCCTCTCGCAGAAGTTCCAGCCCGGTACCTCCATCTGGCACCGCATCTTCGTCGGCTTCGACGTGACCGACGAGATCTTCGGCATCACGATTGCGCGCAAGGGTCCGCTCAATCCCTACTACAACTACGGGGCCATGGCGCTCGCGCTGCCGGGCTGGGCCGTCGGCACAGCTCTTGGCGTCGTCGCAGGCAACATCCTGCCGCCCGCCGTCGTCAGCGCCCTCTCTGTTGCGCTCTACGGCATGTTCCTCTGGGTCATCATCCCGCCAGCCCGCAAGAACCGCATCGTCGGCGCGCTCGTGCTCGCGAGCTTTGTGCTGAGCTACCTCGCCTCCATACTGCCAGGGCTTTCTGCGCTGTCCGCCGGCACGCGCACGATCATCCTGACCGTACTGATTGCGGGCATCGGCGCCGCGCTCTTCCCCGTCCCTGAGCATTGCCAGCAACAGGAAGGAGATGATGACCATGCAGCATGACATCTACATCTACCTGCTCCTGATGAGCGCCGTGACGCTCGCAATCCGCATCGTGCCGCTGACACTCATACGCGGCCAGATCCAGAACGAGTTCCTGCGCTCCTTCCTCTTTTACGTGCCCTACGTGACATTGGCCGTCATGACCTTCCCCGCCATCACCGAGGCCACGCAGACCCCCGTGAGTGGCGCCCTGGCCCTCGTCTTCGGCATCGGCCTCGCCTGGTACGGCGCGAGCCTCTTCAAAGTCGCCTCCGCCTGCTGCCTCGTCGTCTTCCTAAGCGAGCTCGCACTGCTCTGATACAACAACACAAACACGAGCAAAAGTCCCGCTGCCGCGATTTCTCGCAGCAACGGGACTTTTTTATCGATTCAATTTCACGCTTGGCAGTCTCCATCGTCAGGCGGCAGGTCCCGCAGGTAGCTGGCCTCCATGAGCGTCGCGTAGAAGACCTTGCCGTAGTTGACATTGTCGGCCTGGCGCCAGATGGCGAAGACCGGCTTGTCGAACCCTTTCGCCGTGTGGATGCTGTACGACATGCAGTGCGGACGGTCCGGCTCGCGGGCAGACTGCTCCCAGACCATTTTCGTCATGCGCTCCCGGTCGCAGGTGCAGACGACATTCGGCGCGTATCCCTGCGTGAACTCCATGAACTCGTGGATATTGCGGCATTCGAGCATCTCGACCATCGTCTTGTTGACGAACAGGATCTTGCCATCCGGCTTCGCCTCCGAGACGAGCAAGGCTATCGGCAGGTTCTTCGTGATCGTCTCGAGGTTGAAGCCGAGCGACGTGCGGTTGAGGTTCTCCATCGTGGGCTCGTAGGCGCGGTAGTGATTGCGCCCGCGGAGCTTGACCGCGTAGAGCGCCGTATCCGACTGATGGAAGAGGCGCGAGAGCGACGTGCCGTCGCCCTTATAGAGCGTGTAGCCGATGGAGACCGAGAAGGCATGCGTCTCGCCGTCATACGTGAAGGTCTTCACCTTGCTGGAGAACGCCTTGATGACCTTCTCTGCCTGCTCCGGCTCCGTGTCCTTCATGAAGACGACGAACTCGTCGCCGCCATTGCGGCCGATGATCTGGTCATGGCCGAAGCTCTCGATGAGGTCCTTGGCCAAGGTGCGCAGGGCCTCGTCACCCGCCATGTGGCCGTGCAGGTCATTGATGAACTTAAAGCCGTCGAGATCGAGGCTGACGAGCGCGCCATGCGAAGCAGGATGCGCCTTGAGCCAGTCCGCGACCTCCTTGTCGAGGCCCATGCGGTTGAGGATGCCCGTCAGCGCATCGTGCTGGGACATGTAGGTGAGATTCTCCTGCGCGGCCGCGACCGCGACCTTCTCTGCCATCGCCTGGAAATTGCGGCTGAGCTCGCCGATGTCATCGGGATGCATGTCGTGCAGCTTGACATCGTAGTTGCCCTCGCCGACTTCCTTCGCTGCCTCGATGACGAGCTGCAGGCGCTCCGACAGGCGGCTGATCATGTAGAGCGGCAAGAGCGACGCGAGAATGCAGACCGCGACAAGGCCAAAGCCCATCTGCATGAACGCCTTGTGCGTGCGGTCGTAGATCTGCGGGATCTGGCGCAGGTCGATGAAGTTCATGCCGTTGCGCAGCGTCTTGATGCCCGCGAGACTCGGCTCGCCCGCCCAGGTGTACGAGAGCATCTCATTGTCCGTCTGCCCTGCCTCCGCCACCTTATCTGCCGTGTCCTTGAGGTGGATGTCCTTGTCGACAAGCGGCACGCCGAGCGGTTTCTTCGGCGAATACTCCACGGTGCCCGTGGCATCGCTCAAGATGATCATACCGTGCTCCTCTCCCTCGGACGGTTTGGCGTAGAGCCGGTCGATGAAGGCCTGGAAGTCCAGGTCGACACCGATGATCGCGACCATGACGCCGTCCTCGTAGATGGGCCGGAGATACGAGATAATGTAGCGGTTCAAGTACGGCGAATAGTACGGCTGCGTCCAAGCGGCCTTGCCCTGATCCATCAGGTAGGCAAAGGCAACGACATGGCGCGGAGCCGCCTGGCCAGACTCGCCCCGCTGCTGGGCCAGGACATCATAGAACATCGAGTCGTGACCGCGGGAAGCCTTCCAGAGCGCCGAGATATTCTCAGACGGATAGTAGAGATAGTACGAGCAGATGATGTGGAGATTGGTCGTAGCATCCTGGAAATCGTGGTCGACCGACTGTGCCAGGCGCTGCTGGAAAGCAGGATTGCGCAGCTGATCTGGATCACTGATCTTGCGCGAGACGGAGTTAGCCGCATAGTTCACGATGTTTTCTGAGCGCAGCAGCTCATCGTTGATGATCGTCGCCTTCGTGTCGACGAGGTGGTTCATATTCTGGATTTCATAGTCATAGGTCAAGTGCGAGATGGTCCAGAGGCTGATGCCTCCCACACAGAGAGCCATCAGGATCATACCAGCCAGACACACCGCCAGCACCTTTCGCTTGAGCGAGTAAAACAGCTTGAGCTTCATCAAGGATCCTTCCTGCCTGTCAAATATCAAATCTATGGATACAGATTATTCTTTCCAAACTTTTGTCCATAACATACTGTTTATAGTATTCTCCACACTGCATCAGGATTCCTGTCACTTTGTCAAGTATTTTTGCCCCCCCCAAGCGGACACGGCTCTTTCTCCATGCCCCAATCCTTTGGATTGGGGTCATGGCTCTCGGGAAAGAACACCTGCAGCACCTTCGCTTCCTGCGGCTTGCCGAGATAGGCGCCGAGCAGGAAGAAGGCGAGCGAGACCGTGATGCCGATCGTGATCTGGTGGAGCCCCATGAACTTGAAGCCGAGCCCCTGCGTCAGGCAGTAGGCAATCGTGCCGCCGCCCATCGAGAGGATGGCGCCGAGTTTGTTGGCCCTGCGCCAGAAGAGGCCCAAGAGCAGCGTCCAGAAAAAGGCCGTCTCGAGGCCGCCAAAGGCGAACATGTTGATGAGCCAGATGAGGCTCGGCGGCGTCAGCGCGATGCAGAAGACGATGACGCCGATGACGGCCGTCGCCGCCGTCGAGAGGCGACGCAGCTGACGCCCCGTGACCGTGCGGCCATGCTTCTGCGCATGGTGCAGGTAGACATCCTTGACGATGGCCGACGAAGCGACGATCAAGAGGCCCGAAATGGTCGAGATGGACGCGGCGAGCGGCCCGATGATGGCAAAGCCGACGAGTGCGGGCGGCAGCGCCGCGACGATTGTCTTCGGGATGATGTAGTCGACGCCGCCGTAGCTCTCAAGCGGCCCCGTCAGCACGCCGTGCGCGAGGATGCCCGTGAAGTTGACGCCGATGTTCATGAAGCCGACGACGACCGTGCCGATGAGCATGGCCCTGTGCAGGCTCTTCGTGTCCTTGTAGCTGATGCCGCGCACGACCGACTGCGGCAGCGCAATCGTGCAGATGCCGACAAGGATCCACTGCGTCAGGTAGAGCCCGACCGGCATGTGACCGCCCGAGAGCGGCTCGAGCATCTCCGGATGGTTCAGATGGATGTTCTCCATGATGGCCGCATAGCCGCCGCCCACCTCGAGCACGTAGTAGAGCAAGAGCGCGATACCGACCATCATCATGATGGCACAGCACGTGTCCGTGATGGCCACGGCACGGAAGCCGCCGATGCTCGTGTAGAGCACGACGACGAGACCGAAGAGCAAGAGACCCATCTCATAGCTGTAGCCCGTGACCGTCGCGAAGAGCTTCGCGCCGCCGACGAACTGTGCCGTCATCGTGCCGCAGAAGAACAGCACGATGATGAACGCCGCCATCGCCGCGAGGCCGTCCGACTGGAACCGTTCGCGGATGATATCGACGACCGTTACCGCATCGAAGCGCCGCGAGAGCATGGCCACGCGCTTGCCGAAGATGCCGAGCACGAGAAAGATGGCCGTGACCTGCACGACCGCCATGTAGACCCAGCCGAAGCCGATCTGCCAGGCCATGCCGGGCCCGCCGACAAACGAGCTGACCGAGCTGTAGGTCGCCACCGTTGTCATCGCGAGCACGAAGCCGCCGAGGTCATGGTTGCCGATGAAATACGACTGGACGAAATTCTTGCCGGCGTTCTGCCGGCGTACCCAGAAGCCGATGGCCACCATGAATCCCATAAAGATAAGCAATGGCAGTAGCGCAGAAAGATTCCCCTCATTTATCATGATAGGCCTCCTCTCCCGCATCGACCGTATTCTCTTCATCCTCTTCCAGGCTCATGTCCACAAACACGGTCGCCGTCAGAAGCTTGACGCCGAGTATGGCAAAGAGCCAGAAGCCGATGGTCGCCGTCCATACCCAGAGCGGCAGATGGAAGAATTCCACCCGCACATCTGCCAGCCCAAAGCCAGCAGCAATCCAGGCCGCGATCAGGATCAGGAGCAGCAGCCCCGTGGCCGCCGCCTCTTTTCGTACCTGCCGGTACTTCTCATAGTTATTCATTCTGTTTTCCTCCTTGTACAGTCGCACCCCCATGGTGCGTACCGTCATCCCCTATGATGACACGAAACCGAGGCTTTGTCAAAAAAAGAGAGGCCGCGGAAAATTCCGCGACCCCTTTGGGTAGAGAAAAGTATATCAAACGGTCAGTCAAGGGTCTTGAAGGCCTGATCGAGATCGTAAATGATATCATCGATGTGCTCCGTGCCGATGGACAGGCGAATCGTCGACGGCGTGATGCCAGAAGCGGCGAGTTCCTGCTCGTTCATCTGGGAGTGCGTCGTCGAAGCCGGATGGATGACGAGCGACTTGACATCCGCGACATTGGCCAGCAGGCTGAAGATCTTGAGATGGTCGATGAACTTCTTGGCCGCCTCAGCGCCGCCCTTGATCTCGAACGTGAAGATGGAGATACCGCCATTCGGGAAGTACTTCTTGTAGAGCTCGTGGTCCGGATGATCCGGCAGAGCCGGATGGTTGACCTTCGCGACATGCGGGTTCTTGGCGAGGTAGTCGACGACCTTGAGGGCGTTCTCGACATGGCGCTCGACGCGCAGCGACAGCGTCTCCGTGCCCTGCAGCAGCAGGAACGCATTGAACGGCGAGAGCGTTGCGCCCTCATCGCGCAGAATCAGCGTGCGGACGTACGTAGCGAAGGCCGCTGCGCCGACATCCTTGGCAAAGCTGATGCCGTGGTAGCTCGGGTTCGGGTCAACGAACTGTGGGAACTTGCCCGAAGCAATCCAGTCGAACTTGCCGCCATCGACGAGGACACCGCCGAGCGTCGTGCCATGGCCGCCGATGAACTTCGTGGCCGAGTGGACGACGATGTCGGCGCCGTACTCGAACGGGCGCAGCTGATACGGCGTCGCAAACGTGCTGTCAACGACTAGCGGGATCTTGTGCTTGTGCGCGATATCGGCGACAGCCTGGATGTCGATGAGGTTTGCATTCGGGTTGCCGACAGACTCGATGTAGACGGCACGCGTATTCTCCTTGATGGCCTCCTCGAAGACCTCGACGCCCTTCGTCGGGTCGACGAACGTCGTCTCGATGCCGTAGTTCGGGAACGTGTGCTCAAAGAGGTTGTAGGTGCCGCCGTAGATCGTCGTAGCTGCGACGATGTGCTGGCCGTGATGGACGAGTGCCTCGAGCGTGTACGTGACAGCAGCTGCACCAGATGCGACAGCAACAGCAGCGACGCCGCCTTCGAGTGCGGCAATGCGCTTGGAGAAGACATCCTCCGTCGGGTTCGTCAGGCGGCCGTAGACGTTGCCGGCATCCTTCAGTGCAAAGCGGTCAGCAGCGTGCTGCGCGTTGTGGAATACGAAGGACGTCGTCTGGTAGATTGGCACAGCGCGCGCGTCCGTAGCGGGATCAGCCTGCTCCTGACCAACATGCAGCTGCAGTGTCTCAAAATGGTACTTTCTCTCTTCACTCATGAATAACGGCCCCTTTCTATCGGCAAACGTAGCTTAAACATATCTGATTAATATGTTTACATTATAGATGTAACTCTGTAACTTGTCAAGCCAGAAACCTGAAAAAATCAGGACTTTGTCGATACTTTTTGCGCATCATCCACGACAGGTGTACTCCTGTCCAGAGGCCAGAGGAAGCCGTGCAGGTTAGCATCGTTGACGACGCGCTCCATGCAATTGAGGGCGAGATACGAAGCCGTGCCGGCCGAGGAGTACTCATCGTCGAAGAAGTCGGATGCCTTCTTGTGGACGAGCTTGTCCTTCGTGCGGTCGTAGACGATGAGCTGTACTTCCGCGCGGCTGTGCAGGATCATGCCGCGGTCCCAGTACCAGCTCATGGTCGTGTACTGCTCGTACTCAGCGAGGACCGGGATGACGACGAGGTCTGCATTGAGCTTCTCAGCAATCGGCTTGGCAAGGTCCTTGATGCGGACCTTGCCCGTCAGCTGCCCCTCCGCCTCATCCCAGGCCGCGAGGCAGTCCTTCTCGGGGATGAACTCGACCGCCTTGAGCGTGTCATTGAGCGGCACGTGCAGCGCGCGGTCAATCTTAGTCTCCAGCTGGTCCTGCACCGAAGCGTCCGGCTGCTGCCAGCTCTCGATGACGAGCGGGAACTGCGCAATGCGCTGCGGCTGCCGCCCCGCGGCAAGAGCCGGCACCGCGAGCAGGAGGAGCATCAGCATGGTGATGCAGGAACGAGTGATGATGTTTCGCATGAAAATACCTCCTTTGGTTTTGGCGATGAAGTTACGTTCGGCAATGGATGGGGGTGACATCGGGGATGGAGGCGGGGGTAGTGCGGCCGGGAGGGGCAGGGACAACGCCCCTCCCGGCATGCCACGCCACACGGGCTCCTGCCTCGGGGGCGACCTTCGGATTGTCACTTGCCCCCGTCCCAGACAGGACGAGTTTCAGCCTGCATTCCTAGACAGAGATATTTCCTCGGCCATGCTAAGTGGCGCAATAGATGCTCTCCAAGGAAATTTTCGGGAGAAAAAGGAGCCAAAGGCCGTGGCCGAGGCGCTGACGTAAGCGAAGCTTTGGCAATGGCCGTCAAGAAAATTTTTTCAGGCTACAAGCTGCCCTTGACGAGAATCATCGTCCAAGCGCAGCGCGTTTAGATTCTCGGCAAGGATTGATTAAAAGCCTGAAAAAATTTTTAGGCCATTGCCCAGCGAAGCGTCGGCAGTGCCTCGGCCACGAGCCGCCTCCCTTTGCAAATGCCTCAGTGGATTGCCTTCTTCTTGAAGCGCCCGCCGACGATGTCATGGACGGCGTTGATCGTGACGAAGGCGTTCTCGTCTTTCTCGAGCACGATTTCCTTGAGCTTGTCGACCTCGAGGCGCGTGACGACGCAGTAGAGCACTTCCTTGGCTTCGCCCGTGTAGCCGCCCTGCCCGTGCAGCAGTGTGACGCCGCGGCCGAGTCGGTCATTGAGGGCCGAGGTGATCTCATCGTGCTCGTTCGTGACGATCATGACGGCGTACGACTCGTCGAGGCCTTTGATGACGACATCGATCATCTTCGAGATGACGAAGTACGCGACGAGCGAGTACATCGCCTTGTCCCAGCCGTAGAGCAGGCCCGCACTCGACAGGATGAAGAGGTTGATGAACATGACAACCTCGCCGACCGAGAAGACCGACCGGCGGTCCATGATGATGGCGACGATTTCCGTGCCGTCGAGCGAGCCGCCCGCGCGGATGATCAGGCCGACGCCGAGACCGTCGATGATGCCGCCGAAGATCGCCGCGAGGAACGGGTCATCCGTCACTTTCGGGATTGGCGCAAACACCGCCGACCAGACCGACAGGATGCAGATGGCAATCGTCGTCGCAATCGCGAAGTTCTTGCCGATCTGCTTGTAGCCCAGATAGAGGAACGGGATGTTCAAGAGGACCAGGAACACGCCGAGAGACAGCCCCGTGATCGACGACATCATGATCGAGACACCGACGATGCCGCCGTCGATGACATTGTTCGGGATCAGGAACAGCTCGAGGCCAATGGCCGCGATCAGTGCGCCCATGAAGATCATCAAGTACTTCTTGACGTAAAATGACGCCTTGCGGTGCTGGCGGATGACGGCCTTCGCCTCCGCTTTGCCGGGCAGGTGGTGGATATCGTTCATATGATTCTCTCCTACTTTCTCTTTCACTTTCTTCCTATTTATAACTTTATTATAGCGAAAAAGGATACAATCAGCCATGAAATTCTTATGAAAATGGCCAATTCTGTTACAGAAATCTTTTTGTATTGCTCATCCATGAGAACCTCGTCGGGTTCTCGCTTCTTTCTCCGTATTTCTTCATATTGTTTGATGAGTATGATTGACTTTGATTGACTTTGATGATATCATGGAAGTACAGAAAGGTGTGAACGCCATGCTTACGGAAGAACGATATGCGACCATCCTGCGCATCCTCAAAGAGAAACAGGCGGTGACGGTCCCGGAACTCACCCGGGCGCTCTGCACATCGGAATCCACCATCCGGCGCGACCTGACCGCGCTCCACAAGCGCGGCATGCTCTACAAAGTCTACGGCGGCGCGACTTCCATCGACAGCAACTACACCGCGATGGAAGAAGACATGCCGACCAAGAGCAGCCGCTGCACCGAGGAGAAGATTGCCATCGCGCGGCGGGCGGCCAGCCTCGTGACCCGCAAGGACTTCGTCTACATCGATGCCGGCTCCACGACGCTGCACATGGTGGACTTCCTGCAGGAACGTCAGGCCGTCTATGTGACGAACGGGCTGCCGCATGCCTCGCGCCTGTCCCTCAAGGGCTTCAAAGTCTTCCTGCTCGGGGGGCGCCTCAAGGCCGTTACCGAGGCCGTCATCGGCACGGAGGCCCTGCGCAACCTAGAGCTCTACAATTTCACCAAGGGATTTTTCGGTGCCAATGGCATCAGCATCAAGTCCGGCTTCTCCACGCCGGACTCGAGCGAGGGACTCGTCAAGAGCGAGGCCCTCTCGCGCTGTGAGCACGCCTACGTGTTGGCCGATCAGTCGAAGTTCAACAAGATCTCGCCAATCACCTTCGCCAACATCTCGAGTGCGACCATCATCACCGGACATCTAAGAGACAAGAAGTATCGGGATTGCACGACAATCCTGGAAGGAGAGTAAGAGAAGAATGATCTACACCGTAACTTTCAACCCGTCGCTCGACTACATCGTCCGCCTCGATTCCTTCACCGCAGGCGAGATCAACCGAGTGAACTACGAGCAGGTCCTCGGCGGCGGCAAGGGCATCAACGTCTCCATCGTCCTCGGCAACCTCGGCCATGAGAGCACCGCGCTCGGCTTCACGGCAGGCTTCACGGGCGAAGAGATCAAGCGCCAGCTCGACGGCTTCGGCGTCAAGCACGACTTCGTCCAGCTGCCAGAAGGCTTCACGCGCATCAACGTCAAGGTCAAGGCCGAGAAAGAGACCGAGATCAACGGCCAGGGCCCGGACATCAGCGAGGCAAAGCGCGAAGAGTTCTTCGCCAAGCTCGACAAGCTCACCGAGGGCGACACCCTCGTGCTCGCCGGCTCCATCCCGAAGACGCTGCCGGATGACATCTACGAGAAGATCATGGCCCGCCTCGAGGGCCGCGGCATCCGCATCATCGTCGATGCCGAGAAGAAGCTCCTTCTCAACGTCCTCAAGTACCATCCGTTCCTCATCAAGCCGAACAACCACGAGCTCGGCGACATGTTCGGCGTCAAGCTCACGACGGACGAGGAGATCATCACCTACGCCAAGAAGCTCCAGGAGAAGGGCGCACAGAACGTCCTCATCTCGATGGCCGGCGACGGTGCCATCCTGTTGACAGCAGATGGCCAGCACTACAAGAGCCCGGCCCCGAAGGGCAAGCTCATCAACTCCGTCGGCGCCGGCGATTCGATGGTCGCAGGCTTCATCACGGGCTACACGGAGTCGCAGGGCGACTTCAAGACCGCCTTCCACATGGGCGTCGCTACGGGCTCAGCTTCCGCGTTCAGCGAGAACCTCGCCACGCGCCCGGAAGTCGAGGCACTTCTTAAGACAATCATCTGATTCATTCTACATACAGTTTTAGTTAAGGGGAGAAATCTATGCGTATCACTGACTTGCTCAAGAGCGAGAGCATCGCCCTTGGCCAAAAGCCTGCTGACAAGGAGTCAGCAATCCGTCAGCTCGCTGACCTCATGGCAGCCTCTGGCAACCTGTCCGACAAGGAACAGTACCTCAAGGACGTCTTCGCCCGCGAAGCTTCGGGCACGACGGGCCTCGGCGACGGCATCGCGACGCCGCATGCCAAGAGCACGGGCGTCAAAGAAGCCGGCCTCGCCGCCATGACGGTGCCTGCAGGCATGGACTTTGAGTCCATGGATGGCAAACCGGCCCGCCTGTTCTTCATGATCGCGGCACCGGATTCCGCCAACGACGCACACATCCAGATCCTGCAGCAGCTCGCCATGATGATCATGGACCCGGACTTCAAGGAAGCCCTGATCGCCGCCAAGACGAAAGAAGAGTTCCTGCACCTCATCGACCTCAAGGAAGATGGCAAGTTTGAAGCGCCGAAGGCAGAAGCCGCAGCCTCTGAGGGCGAAGCCGTCGACGCTGCACCGGCAAGCGACCACATCCAGATCCTCGCCGTCACGGCCTGCCCGACAGGTATCGCCCACACCTTCATGGCAGCCGAGAGCCTCGAGCAGCACGCCAAGAAGCGCGGCATCTCCATCAAGGTCGAGACGAACGGCTCTGGCGGTGCCAAGAACATCCTGACGGACGCTGAGATTGCCGCTGCTGACGGCATCATCGTCGCAGCCGACAAGAACGTCGCCATGGCCCGCTTCAACGGCAAGAAAGTCGTCATCACGAAGGTCGCCGACGGCATCAACAAGGCAGATGAGCTCATCGACCGCGCCCTCAAGGGCGATGCGCCGGTCTACCACGCATCGGGCAGCGACACAGAAGAGAGCGCTGCTGACGTCCAGGGCGAGAGCCTCGGCCGCCAGATCTACAAGCACCTGATGAACGGCGTCTCGCACATGCTGCCGTTCGTCGTCGGCGGTGGTATCCTCATCGCCCTGGCCTTCCTGTTCGATGATTACTCCATCGACCCGAAGAACTTCGGCTCCAACACGCCGCTCGCAAAATTCTTCAAGGACATCGGCGGTGCCTCCTTCGGCTTCATGCTGCCGGTCCTCGCCGGTTTCATCTCCATGTCGATTGCTGACCGCCCGGGTCTCGCCGTCGGTTTCGTCGGCGGTGCACTCGCTGGCACGACGGGCTCCGGCTTCCTCGGCGCCCTGATCGCCGGCTTCCTCGGCGGCTACATCGTCAACTTCCTCAAGAAGGCTTCGAAGTGCCTGCCGGAGTCCCTCGAGGGCATCAAGCCGATGCTCATCTATCCGTTCTTCGGCATCCTGATCATGGGCTTCATCAGCCTCTTCATCATCGCGCCGCCGGTCTCCGCCATCAACGGCTGGATGGTCGACACGCTGAAGAACGTGGACCCGTCGGCCCGTATCTTCATGGGCATGATCGTCGCTGGCATGATGGCCGTCGATATGGGTGGCCCGATCAACAAGGCTGCTTACGTCACGGGCACGGGCCTCTTGGCTTCCGGTGAGTTCCACGTCATGGCTGCTGTCATGGCAGGCGGCATGGTCCCGCCGCTCGCGATTGCCCTCTGCACGACGTTCTTCAAGAACCGCTTCACGGAGAGCGAGCGCAAAGCCGGTATCACGAACTACGTCATGGGCCTCTCCTTCATCACCGAGGGTGCCATCCCGTTCGCCGCAGCTGACCCACTGCGCGTCATCCCGGCCTGCGTTGTCGGCTCGGCCGTCACGGGTGCCCTGACGATGGCCTTCGATTGCACGCTGCGCGCTCCGCACGGCGGCATCTTCGTCGTCCCGACCATCGGCAACCCGCTGATGTACCTCGTCTCGATCCTCGTCGGCGCCGTCGTCGGCTGCGTAATCCTTTCGATCCTCAAGAAGCCGCTCAAGAATGGTGAAGACAAATAAACACATCCCGCTATAAGTAAAGAGCGCTGGACCGCGTCAGCCACGGTCCAGCGCTCTTTTTTGCTTTATTCTGTTTATCCACAAAGAAATCCACAGCTGTGGATAAATCTCATTTTCCTCGGTTTTAATCCGATTTCCTACTATAATATATACAGGCAGCTGTGCATATTGTGGTTAAAATCAACGACTCTTGTCCACAAATTCTGTGGATAATGTGGATAAATCCGTGGATAACCCCATATATACACCGTACTCCTGCCCGCAGCCCCATATATTGGGTTTCAGCCGCGCGATTTTCCCACGTCTGCCTGTGGATATCTAGCGAAGCGCCGAGACGACTTATACACAGCCTCTTACTTCCACTCCCGATACGGATGGTGGATCAGGCTCGAATTGTAGTAACGCACATCGCCCGAGACCTCCGCCCCAATCCAGTGGGGCTTTATGAACGCAGCATCTTCTGTGGGCAGCTCAATTTCCGCCACAACGAGCCCCTCATTGGCACCCGCGAACACATCGACCTCCCATGTAAAGCCGCCGTACGACTCGAGGAAGCGCCGCTTCTCGATCAGTGGCTGCTCGCAAAGAGCGAGCATGGCCTCCGCATCAAGAAGCGGGATCTCGTACTCGAACTCCGCACGTCGTGTGCCCTCGTTTCGCCCCTTGACCGTAAGGAAGCCCTTCTCCCCCTTGATGCGCACGCGCACCGTGCGCTCTGGCACCGAAGAGAGGTAGCCCTGAGCGATGCGCACCCCTTCTGTCTGCGGCTGCCAGCCCTCCTTGACAAGGAACTTGCGTTCAATCTCTGCTGCCATATCCATCATCCTTTCTCTATGGTCTCCCCCCATTCTACCATCTATCCATCGATTTTTCAGGCTTGACCGCTACGATATGGTGTGGATATGAATAAAGTAATTGCACATCCCACGCGCTTTCCTTATAATGTAACTATAAATGTGCCCTGCTAGAATAGCAGGGATTTATGCTTGATTTTGAGAAAAGAAGGTATCATTTTGCAAACGAATCCGATCCCGCCTCGCCAGCCGCGCCGTTCACGCCGCCGGCATCGAGGTCTCTTTTGGGGGCTCCTGATCGTCGCCTTTATCGCGGCGGCTGCCATGGGCGCGCTCTTCGCGTCGAACAGCCTGCTCGACAAGTCGGCCGATGACGTCGTCGAGGAGGGCCTGCTGACTGCCAAGGACAAGACGACCATCATGATCATGGGCGTCGACGAGCGCGATGACGACGTCGGCCGCAGCGACACTCTGATGGTCGCGACGCTCGACCCGAAGAAAGACCAGGCCGCGCTGATGTCCATCCCGCGCGATACCCGCGTCAAGATCAAGGGACACGGCTGGGATAAGATCAATGCCGCCTACGCCTACGGCAGCGCCAAGGGCGGCCCTGAGGCGGGCGAGAAGCTCGCACAGCGCACCGTCGAGGACTTCCTCGGCGTCAACATGGACCACTACGTTGTCGTCAACATCCAGGCCTTCCAGAAAATCATCGATGCCATTGGCGGCATCGACATCGATGTCGAGAAGCGCATGTACTACGAAGACCCGTGGGACGACGACGGCGGCCTGATCATCGACCTGCAGCCGGGCATGCAGCACATGGACGGTAAGACGGCCGTCACCTACGTGCGCTACCGCGACGAAGAGGGCGACATCGGCCGCATCAAGCGCCAGCAGAAGTTCATGAAGGCCTGCATGGACAAGGTCACATCCCCGGCCATCATCCCGAAGCTGCCGAGCGTCATCGGCGAAGTCATGTCCTCCGTCAAGACCGACCTCTCCTTCCGCCAGCTGCTCGAGTTTGCTGGCACGCTCAAGGAAGCCCAGAAGAACGGGCTCAAGACCGAGATGGTACCGGGCAAGCCGCTCTACATCGACGGCGTCAGCTACTGGATCCCAGACCTCCAGAAGCTGCGCACGACGCTGGCCGAGACACTCGGCATCACGCTGAACGCCAGCGAGAAGGCACAGCTCGAACGCACGCAGCACGAGTACGAGAGCTCCATCCCGGCGGGTGCCACCTCTGCCCCGTCGACGACGAAGGCGAAGAGCAGCTCGAGCTCGAGCAGTGTCAAGAGTTCAAGCTCGAGCAAGAGCAGCTCAAGCAGCAGCAGTTCCAGTTCGAGGAGCACGAGCCGCTCGAGCTCCGAGGGCACGAGCGATCACTTTACGAGCAGCTCGCATGCGGGCAGCTCCCACACGACAGCAGCCCCTGCTGAGACGGCGCCAGCCGCTCCGACGCGCAGCAGCAACACGGCAAAGACACAATAAGACACCGTCTTTCGACAAGCATACCAATATGAGCCTTTCCTGCCAAACAAATTGTAGGAAAGGCTCATATTATTATGGCAACTTATTTCACTATTAACAAATTATATTTGTATTTTTATTTCAACAACAATATAATAGTATGCAACACGTTTTTACAGTTTGAACATGGTTGTAACTAAAGTTTACTGTAAAATGTAACGTTTATCACAAGTATAACTCAATAACCCCATCATAAACGTCAGCCTTGCTTTCCCCATCGCCTGACGAGCGCGATTCTGCGCAGACAAGAAGCAAAGCAAGAAAGGAAGTATCCCCCATGAGCAAATTGACGGACCAGGCATTAGCCTTGCACAAGGAACACCACGGCAAGATCGAGATGCACAGCAAAGTCCCCCTCCAGAAGGCCAAGGACCTGACGCTGGCTTATTCGCCTGGCGTCGCTGCACCGTGCCTCGAGATCAAGAAGGACTACAATAAAATCTACGACTACACCAACAAGGGCAATACAGTCGCCGTCGTGACGAATGGCAGCGCCGTCCTCGGCCTCGGCAACATCGGTGCCGGTGCCGGCCTGCCAGTCATGGAGGGCAAGTCCATCCTGTTCAAGGGCTTTGCTGGCGTTGACTCCGTCCCCATCTGCCTCGACACGCAGGACGTCGACGAGATCGTCCGCGCTGTTGAGCTCATGGCGCCGACGTTCGGCGGCATCAACCTCGAGGACATCAAGGCACCGCAGTGCTTTGACGTCGAGCGCCGCCTGCGCGAGACGCTCGACATCCCGGTCTTCCACGATGACCAGCACGGCACGGCCATCGTCGTCGTCTCGGCGCTGATCAACGCCTTCAAGCTCACGGGCCGCAAGTTCGAGGAGTCGAAGTTCGTCCTCAACGGCGCCGGTGCGGCCGGCCAGGCCATCACGCGCCTGATCCACAGCATGGGCGGCCACGACATCATCCTCTGCGACCGCATGGGTGCCATCTACGAGAGCCGTCAGGAAGACATGAACCCCTACAAGGATGATATCGCCAAGATCACGAACCCGCAGCACGAGAAGGGCCAGCTCGCCGATGTCATCAAGGGTGCCGACGTCTTCATCGGCGTCTCCATCGCCGGTGCCGTCACGCAGGACATGGTCCGCTCCATGAAGAAGGACCCGATTGTCATGGGCATGGCCAACCCGACGCCGGAGATCATGCCGGACGAGGCCTATGCTGCCGGTGCCCGCATCGTCTGCACGGGCCGCAGCGATTACCCGAACCAGGTCAACAACCTGCTGGCCTTCCCGGGTATCTTCCGCGGCGCCCTCGACGTACGCGCCAAGGCAATCAATGAAGAGATGAAGATGGCCGCAGCAGAGGCCATCGCCGATCTCATCGACGAGACAGAGCTCGACGAGCAGCACGTCATCACAAGCCCGTTCGACCCGCGCGTCGCCCCACAGGTCGCAGCAGCCGTAGCAGCTGCCGCCATCAAGACCGGCGTCGCCCGCCTCACCGACATCACGCCGGAACAGGTCGCCGAGCACACCCGCCAGCTCCTCGCAGACGAGCGCGCCAGCGAGGCCTGAACCTGACAGCATATCGTATTACATACAGAAAGAGCCGGACACCAGCAAGGTGTCCGGCTTTTTTGTTGCAGAGGTTTCACTGCCCACCTATAATAGAGACAGGAATCCATTGTACGAAGAAGAACGAGAAATGAGAAAGGAAGGATACTATGAACGCCATCTTCACCCGCACGAGCGTCCGCAAATTCGAGGACAGACCCGTGGAAAAAGAGAAAATCGAGAAGCTGCTGCAGGCCGGTTTTGTCGCGCCGTCGGCGGGCAACCAGCAGCCCTGGGAATTCTATGTCGTGACGAAGCGCGAGACGATTGAGGCACTTGCTAAGACGAGCCCCTATGCCGTATCGGCTGCTAAAGCCCCCGTCGTGCTCGTCATCGCCGCCCGCAAGGACGTCATCTTCCCGGGCATCACCGACATCGACTGCGCCATCGCCACCGAAAACCTCTGGCTCGAGCTCGAAGAACTCGGCCTCGGCGGCGTCATGATGGCCGTTTCCCCCGTCCCGGACCGCATTGAGAAAGTCGGCAAGATCCTCAACCTGCCCGACAACCAGTACGCGTTCGCCCTGCTGCCTTTCGGCTACCCCGTCGGCAAGAAACCACAGGTCGACCGCTACGACGCCAAGAAGATCCACTGGGTCGAGTAAATACATCCTCATGAAAGAAGGAATTGTTTGTCTACCTCAAAACGCTATCTATTGCTGGTCATAGCCGTCATGATCCAGTCAGCTGGCATCGCTCTCGTGGTCAAGAGCCTCTTGGGCACGTCGCCGATCTCGAGTTTGCCGTATGTCCTAAGCTTGATCTCGCCGTTCACCTTTGGCCAGACGACGTTTGCCGTCAACATGGTCTTCGTCGTCTTTGAGCTCTTGATGCTGCGGCGCGATTTCCCGGCTGTCTTCTGGCTGCAGATCCCCGTGACGATTCTCTTCGGCTTCTGCATCGACTTCTTCATGCAGCTCTTCGCCATCGTGCCGGAGGCCTACGCGCTCAAGCTGCTGCTCTGCCTCCTCGGCACGGCGCTCGTCGCGCTCGGCGTCGCGGGACAGGGCATCGCCGATGTCCTCATGCTCGCCGGCGAGGGTGCCGTCTACGTCTTCGCGCGCAAAACAGGCATCGACTTCGGCAAAGTCAAGGTCGGCAACGACATCAGCCTCGTCGCAATCGCCGCCATCGTCTCCGTGCTGACCCTCGGCACCATCGAGGGCATCCGCGAAGGCACGCTGATCTCCGCGCTCTTGACCGGCATCATCGCCCGCTTCTACCTGCGCCATCTGAGCCGCATCGACGCCCACGGCCGTCTCTACCTCGCACCGCATAAATCGTGACAAAATCGCTCGGCTCGATGCCTCTCGATACATCGCCTTGCTGGCTCTACTCACATGCAATCCAGCTCAGATTGTGATAGACTAGACGCAGGAACAGAAGAAAGGATTGCACTCTATGGCAAAGATCAAAGATGTCGCCAAGCTCGCTGGCGTCAGCACCAGCACGGTCTCTCTCGTGCTCAACAAAAAGGAATACGTCTCAGCCGCCACGCGGGCCAAGGTCGAGGCTGCTGTCAAGGCACTCCACTACGTCCCGAGCGAGGTTGGGCGCAATCTCTCGCTCAACCGCACGAATCTCATCGGCGTCATCATCCCCGATGTCGCGCACCCCTTCTTCGCGGCCCTGCTGCACGAGATTGAGATTGCCCTCTACGACTACGGTTACAAGACGATGATCTGCTCCACGGGCGAGAAGAAGAACGCCGAACTCGCCTTCCTCGAGATGCTGCGCCGCCACACGATGGACGGCCTGATCATCGGCGCACACGCCCTGCACATCGAGAACTATCAGCACATCCAGCTGCCCGTCATCGCCTTCGACCGCTACCTCTGCGACGAGATTCCCATCATCCGCGCCGACCACCGTCAGGGCGGCCAGCTCGCCGCCCACGCGCTCTTGAAGCGCCATCCGCACCATGTCGTGCAGATAGCAGGTGCACCGACCGTCCACACGACGGCTCACGAGCACGAGGCCATCTTCGCACAGTGCATCGAGGGGGCCGGCGTCCAGCTCGACACGATCGTCATACCGGCCAATGCCCTGCAGCCCAAGGACTTTGCTGGGGCCGCCCGCGAGATCTTCGAGCGCTACCCGGATGTTGACGCCATCTCCGGCGCGGACCTCGGCGCCATCTGCGCACTGCGCGAGGCCAACCGCCGGGGCCGCAGCTGCCCCGACGACATCTCCATCGTCGCCTACGACGGCACCTACCTGACACGCCTCGGCCCGCAGACCATGACTGCCGTCGTCCAGCCCATCCCGGCCCTCGGCCGGCGTGCCGCCGAAGCCATCGTGCGCCGCATCCGCCACGAAGAACTGCCCTCGCTGGCGCCGCTCCCCATGAGCTTCCAGGAGGGAGAAACCTGCTGAAAGACAGCCCCACAAAAAAGCGGTCCGTGACTCATTCGAGCCAACGGACCGCCTTTTTATTGGGGGAATGTCATTCTTGAATTGTCAGAGCTTCTGTCTCAGGGGGAATGGAGACTATCACTCAGAGTGTACTCGTCTGCAACCCCGTCAGCGTGACCTCACTGCCAGCGGAGAAAATTCCCCACTGGTGCTCGGGCAGATCGTACATGCGCGTGCTCAGCGCCATCTGGTCATTGATGTAGAGCACCGCGACCGTGCCATCGATGAGCAGTGTGAAATCATAGCTTTCATCCGGCTGAAGGCTGACGGGCACCGCCAGCTCCGGCTTGGCCGCATGGACGCGGGAGGTGTCGGTGTTGTAGAACGCGACCTGCTGCTTAACGGGGTCAAAGACCAGGTTCAAGGAGCCCGTCTGATTCGGCCCGACATTGAACATGAGGCCAAACTGTCCCTGCTGCTTCGCCACCTGAACCTGAAAATGGCCCGTGATCTTGCGGATGCCCTCCATCTTCGGCATCACGACATCGGCATATCCCGCTCCATCAAAGTGATACGATTGGCCAGCGCCAGCCACATCGCCGCGCTCGGTGATGGGCGTCGTCTCCACTTGCTTCTGCAGGCGTTCCGCCGCCTTCTCGACCGGCACCGGATAGAGCGTGCCGTCCTCGCGCTGCTTGAGCTGATGCGCGACGAGATTGCCCGCCCAGTCCGTCGGGTTCTTGTCCTGCTTACCAGCCTTAGTCGGCGTCCAGCCAACCAAGTAAAGGCTGTCCTTGTCTTTGACCATCTTGCCCGCATAGAAGCCACTGGCGTCAAAGTAATCCCGCTCCGGCTTGACGAACGGCCCCTTGGAGTCCTTCGCCATGCGGTAGTGAACGACGCGCGACGGCCACTGATCCGAGAACGTCAGATACCAGTAATCGCCGTACTTCAGCAGCGTCGGGCATTCCATATTCGCATCGCTGCCCATATCGTTCTCAAAGAAGATGCCCTGATCTTCCCAGTGCTTGAGGTCCTTCGAGGTGTAGCGGGCGATGACACCGCGCGCCTTCTGGCTACGCGTCGTGATCAGCATCCAGTATTCGCCGTAATCCTCATTGTAGAACACATTCGGGTCACGGAAGGTATCGTCGTAGATGTAGGGCTTGCTGCCGTGGAACGAATCCTCGGGCAACTTCTGCCAGCTCACGAGATCGCGGCTGACGGCGTGCATGATCGTCTCCTTCGGCATGCTGCGCCAGTTGAAGCCCGTGTAGAACGCATGGTAGAGACCATCCTTGCCCTTGACGACCGACCCCGTGCCCAGCGCCGAATCCTTGGCGAATTCGTTGCTGCCATCATAGGGGATGACCTTACTGTCATGGTGATAATCCGTGAAATCTTTCGTCGTCCAGAGGCTCCAGGGATGGAAGCCAACATCACCATCGCGCAAGTCCTCCAGATAGAAGATGCGGAATTCCTGCCCATCAAAAAAGGGCATCGTATCGCCGACCCAGCTGTAGCCCGTATTGGGGAAAAGCGCAGGGTAAGCATGGCCCGGGGACATCGTGAAGCAGAGGCTAGAAGCGGCCAGTAAAGCTGTCAAAATCTGTTTTTTCATATAATGCCTTCCTTTCATCCTATCCGTTTTGGCCGCCTTGCTCAGAAATAGACTTCCCACTGCGCACGGAAGAAGCTGTAATCGTCCTGCTTGCCCGTCAGCGTTCCCAAGCCCGCGTCAAAGAGGCCCAACTTGCCATACGTGTAATGGAGCAGGAGCTTCGTATTGCGCACCGGCACGAAGTCCGCACCGATGCGGAGGCCGTTGAACTCGCCGGCACGATGATCCCAAGGATTTCCTGGATTCTTGTCGTTCAGCTCCTTGCTGTAATCGCCACTGGTCGGGTCGATGATATCATCGTTGAACCAATTCGTCATGCCAGTATGGCCGCGCTGCAGGTACTTCTTGACGTAGATGTCAAACGAGCCCGGGATATCCGGTCTTGCTTCCTTGTACTGCAATTGGATGAAGTGCGACTTGTTCAGTGTGTCGGAGTCCGACTTCGCCATGGCTGCACTGAGTTTCAGGTCGCGGTTGAGCTTCGTATCAAAACCCACCGAGAACGTCTTGCGGCTCAGATGGTCATCCCGGCGCGTCACCTTGCCGTAATGCGACGTGATATTCGTGTTCTTGGCCACCGGAATCTCACTGATCAGGGACAGCACGCGGCAGTTCCCGCTGCCGCCCTCGCCCCACGGATCGAGCTTATTGTCGCGATCGCCGTAGAACACCTTACTGTAGATATTGCCCGAGTTTAGCGTGAAGTTCGCCTTGCGGCCCCAGCGCGTCGGCACGCCGTAGCTTGCCTGCCAGCCATCCACCTTCTCGTCGAACGTGAACTTGTACGGCGACTGCAGGTAGAAGCGGCCGAGCTTGACATCGACTTCGCCGACACGGCCCTGCGCGTAGAGCTGCAGCACCGGGCGGGAATACTGCTTGCCGCCGACGTTATATCCATAACCGGCATCGCCTTCATAGGCACCGTGATTGTTCGAGAGGTCATTCTCGAACTCATGCTCGCTATGCAGCGACCACTTGTCGTTGATGCGGTGGTTGACAAACAAGTTCATCCAAACGGTTTTCCGATCGATTCCCTTGAAATCTTCAAAGTTCTGCTTATCCCATCTGAGTCGTCCATAGCCGTGGATGTCGACGGCTGGCTGATCCGTCTTCTTCTCGACTTTGGTCATGCGCTTGTCGAGGCTGTCGAGCTGCGCATTGAGCCTCTGCTGAAGTTCCTACGCCTGCTGCAGCTGTTCCTCCAGCTGACGGCGCATCTGCTGCAACGACTCCTGCGTCACCGGCTCCGCCATGCCGTCTGACGCTGCGACTTGTGTCATCTGGGCGGGAGCCTCGACAGCGGCGGGCTGTGCCCCCACCGTGCCACATGTTCCCAGCACCAGTGCAGGCACCAGACCACAAGCTGCAAATCCCTTATTCATAGATTCTCCTCCTCCGAAAGAAATATCCTATCCCCATTGTTCCCCATCGTTCCCCATTAATGTTCAAGCGGCTGACCTTCGACATCCTGATCGTCCTTCTTCAGGATGAAGAACGCATACACAGAAGCACAGAGGACAATGCCCGCAATGATCAAGAACGTGTGCTGGTAGCCGATGTTGTCGCGCAGACTGCCGAGCGGCACAGAAAAGATGATGCCGCCGACAGAAGCCGCGATCTGGAAGCCTACCATGTAAAGCGTAGCCGACACGCGCGTGTCAAAGTGAAGCGTGAAGTAACGGAAAATCGCGAGAACGAAGAGTGCCGTCTCCGGTGCGTGCAGCAGCTTGATGAGTCCGATGCCCAGCGGCGTCGAGGCGATGCCGCAGCCGCTGATGCGGCAGACCATGATCAGGCAGCCGAGCAGCAGGGCGCGGCGCACGCCGATCTTGCGCATGAGGATTGGCACCAGGCCCATCATGATGAACTCAAGGAATACCTGTACCGAGTTCAAGATACCGTATGCCTGCTGGCCTTCCTCCGGCGTAGCGAAGAAACGCGTAAAGAATTCCGGGAACATCTGCTGGTCAAAGACCGTGTAGAACGTCCAAGTGAGGATGACGAAGATGATGATCTTCCAGAGGTCGAGGATGCCAAAGACGCTGACGATTTCCTTGAGAGACGGTGATTTCGCGTCCTTGTTGCGCTCCTCACGGTTCTCATACTGCTGGACGGCGTCTTCACGATTCTCCGGCTTCAGGAAAACCAGGATGGCGAGCAGCACAGCCGACACAGCCGAGCCTGTCCAGAATACGAGATACGGATTGATAGTAAAGAGGAAGCCCGCCGTCAAAGCCGATATCGCATAGCCGAGAGAGCCCCAGGCTCTTGCCTGGCCGTACTCGAAACTGTAGCGACGGCTGAGCCTCTCCGTCACAGCCTCAAACACCGGGCAGGCCGCGAGGTAAGCCACAGCGAGATATACCGCGCCGATCATCGCACCGACGTAGAAGTTGCTCTCCAGCATCGGCACATACACCCAAGTGAAGAACGGTGCCAGAAGCACCTGACAGCTAACCATGAAGATGAGCAGCGTCTTCTTCACGCCGAGCTTGTCCTGCAGAGAACCGTAGACGAACATCAGCACAAGCGCCACGGCCGAACCGAATGTGTAGATCGTGCCGACCTGCGCGCCCGAGAAACCCTGCTTCGTTGTCAGCCAGATCTGGAAGAACGACCACCAGATGCCCCAGCCCGCGAAGAACAGCATGATTTCAAGCGAGCTCGTCCTGTAGAACGGATTTGAGAATGCTTTCAAGAGATTTCCCATGATGTGTTTCCCCTTTCCCCCAAAAACACAAACCAGAAAAACTTAATATATGAGATTGACACAGGGACGGCCAGAGGGCCATCCTCAAATCAGCAAGATTCAGGCGAAGATGTCGTCGAGCTCATAGAAGACGCCATCCGTCATGCGCACTGTGCCTTCCTGCGGCTCGAGCACGACGACGCGTTCCTCTGTCTTCGGATAGAAGCGCGTGCTCATGACGATGTCACCGTCATTGAGGAAGAACTCCAGCGAGGAGCGGTCCTCGTAGACGCGCAGCGAGAGATGGTTCTCGCCCGCGGGCAGCTGCGCGTAGCGCTCTTCCCGGCGGCCCGTCGCAGCCGACTTGCGCGAGAGCGTCACGATGCCGCTCGCCTTCTCGACCATGAAAGAGACGGTATCGTCAAAACCTGCCGTGAAGTGGATGGCCAGGCCCTCGGCCTCCGTGAGGTCAAAGTCCGCGCAGATCTCGCCCGTCTCAAAGGACCAGTCGTCGAACGAAGTCTCATCTGTCAGGACGGTCTCCGGCACGACATGAGCGGCCTTGCGCAGCTCCGCGAGCTCCTTGGCGGGCGGCGTCACGAGCCTGTCCTTCCGGTAGTGAAGCTCGCGCGGCACCGTCATCTGGCACGACCAACCGTCGGCCTGCTCCGGCATCGCGCTCTCCCACATCGCGAGCCAGCCGATCATCACACAGCGGCCGTCCGGCGTCTGCGTGACCTGCGGCGCGTAGAAGTCGAAGCCGTGGTCGAGGATATGGAACGCATCGTGGTAGAAGATGCCCGACTCGTAGTCCATCTTGCCGAGCATCGAGACCGACTGATGCAGATTGAGGTAGCGCTTGCCTTCCGGCTTGACGCCCTGCGGCGAGAGGATCAGCGCCTCATGGCCGTCGAACTCCGCGAAGTTCGGGCACTCCCACATGAAGCCCTGATTGCCGTGCGCCTTGGCCATGACGTGCTTGAATTTCCAGTCCTCAAGATTCTCCGACTCAAAGACGAGCACCTGGCCGACCTCGTCCGCCGTCTGCGCGCCGACGACCGCGTAGTAGCGGCCCTCGTGCTGCCAGACCTTCGGATCGCGGAAGTGATGATCCTCACCCGTCGAGACGTTCTGCGGCAGCTTGATGACCGGATTCTTCTCCGACTTCTCGAAGTGGATGCCGTCGACGCTGACCGCGAGATTCTGCGTCTCGATGCGGTCCGGCTGGCCCGGCTTCTTCAGCAGGTCGACATGGCCTGTATAGAGCAGGTAGAGCTTGCCGTCCTTCTCGATGCCACTGCCCGTGAAGCAGCCATCTGCATCGTACGGATAATCCGGGAAGAGCGCGACCGGCTGACGCTGCCAGTGCACGAGATCCTTACTCGTCGCATGTGCCCAGTGCATCGGGCCCCACTTCGGCTCGTACGGGTAGTACTGATAGAAGAAATGGTACTGGCCGCCAAAGTAGGCAAAGCCATTCGGGTCATTGCACCAGCCGACGCGCGGCGCAATGTGGAAGCGCGGATACCAGCGCTTGTTGACCTTGGACTCGTTGGCTGCGATAAACGCATCCGGCGTGAGCTCGTTCTGTTTGTCTGACATCATGTTCACCTCATATATCGAACCGATTCGATAACCTTATCTGAAAAATCGAAGCGTGGTTCTTCCAACTTTGCTGTATATCGAACCGCTTCGATACTTTTATTATAGACACTTCGCATCATCTTGTCAATTATTTTATCGTATTTATTTTTCTTGTCATTGTCATTTCATTTGTCTGAAAATATGCTCAGTTATCGAGCGAAACAAAAAAGGCCATTCCCCCGAGCAAACTGCTCGGAGGAATAGCCTTTCGTGCTTCGTGATTCAGTTATCCCGTCAGTTCTTCTGGTCCATGACGGCCATCGAGGCGACGATGTCGTTCTCGCCGGTCGACATGAGCTTGACGCCCTGGGTGTTGCGGCTGATGACGGAGATGTCGGAGATGTTCGTGCGGATGACGATGCCTTCCGTCGTGATGAGCATGAGCTCCTGGTCCGGGTGGACGACGCGCAGTCCGATGACATCGCCCGTCTTCTCCGTGACCTTGAGGTTGATGAGGCCCTTGCCGCCGCGGTTCTGGGCGCGGTACTCGCTCGTCTCCGTGCGCTTGCCGTAGCCCTCAGCCGTGACCGTCAGCACCTCGGCGTTTGGCGAGAGCGTATCCATGCCGATGACCTCATCGCCGTCGTTGAGGCTGATGCCCTTGACGCCGCGGGCTGCGCGGCCCATCGCGCGCACAGCTTCCTCGCCGAAGACGATGGCCATGCCCCACTTCGTGCCGAGGATCATGTCGCGCTCGCCGTCCGTGAACTTGACGCCGATGAGCTCATCATCGTCGTCGAGGTTGATGGCATTGAGGCCGCCCTTGTGCAGGTTCTTGAACTCGACGAGGCTCGTCTTCTTGACGATGCCCTTCTTCGTCGCCATGAACAGGTAGGCGTCCGGATTGAAGCCCTTGACCTGGATGACAGCCGTGATCTTCTCGTCCTTCTCAAGCTGCAGCAGGTTGATGATGGCCGTGCCCTTTGCCGCGCGGCTTGCTTCTGCGATCTCGTACGCCTTGAGATGATAGACGCGGCCGCGGTTCGTGAAGAACAGGATCGTGTGGTGCGTCGTCGTGATCAAGAGGTTCTCGACGAAATCCTTCTCCTTCGTCGGCATGCCCTTGATGCCCTTGCCACCGCGGTTCTGGCGGCGGTAGGTGTCGAGCGCCATGCGCTTGATGTAGTTGTTGTGCGTCAGCGTGATGACGACGTCTTCCTCGGCGATGAGGTCCTCGACGTCGATCTCGCTCGTGTCGACCGTCAGGCGCGTGCGGCGCGCATCGCCGAACTTCGCCTTGACCGCCTTGAGCTCATCCTTGATGATGGCGAGGATGCGGCCCTCGTCCGCGAGGATGGCCTTGTACTCCTCGATGGCCTTCAGGACTTCCTGATACTCCTCCTCGATCTTCTCGCGCTCGAGGCCCGTCAGGCGCTGCAGGCGAAGGTCGAGGATGGCCTGAGCCTGCTTCTCCGAGAGCTTGAAGCCCGAGATCAGGGCTGCGCGCGCGATGTCAGCCGTGCGGCTCTCGCGGATCGTCGTGATGACGGCATCGAGGTGATCGAGAGCAATCGTCAAGCCCTCCAAGATGTGGGCGCGCGCCTCTGCCTTCTTGAGGTCGTAGCGCGTGCGCCGCGTGATGACATCTTCCTGATGCGCGATGTAGTAGTGCAGGACTTCCTTGAGGTTCAGGATCTTCGGCTTGCCGTCGACGAGCGCCAGCATGATGACGCCGAAGCTGTCCTGCAGCTGCGTGTGCTTGTAGAGCTGATTGAGGATGACGTTCGCGTTCGCGTCGCGGCGCAGGTCGATGACGATGCGCATGCCGCCGCGGTCCGACTCATCGTTGAGCGCCGTGATTCCCTCGATCTGCTTGTCGCGCACGAGCTGCGCGATCTTCTCGACGAGACGCGCCTTGTTGACCTGATACGGCAGCTCCGTGACGATGATGCGCGGCTTGCCGTTCGACAGCGTCTCGATGCGGGCGTTCGCGCGCATCTTGATGACGCCGCGGCCCGTCGTGTACGCCTGGCGGATGCCGTCCTGACCGAGGATCAGGCCAGCCGTCGGGAAGTCCGGTCCCTTGATGACCTTCATGAGGTCGTCGATCGTCGCATCCGGATGGTCGATGAGCATCAGCGTGCCGTCGATGACCTCGCACATGTTGTGCGGCGGGATGTTCGTCGCCATGCCGACCGCGATGCCCGACGTGCCGTTGACGAGCAGCTGCGGGAACTTCGCCGGCAGCACCTCTGGCTCCTTCAGCGACTCATCGTAGTTCGGCGTGAAGTCGACCGTCTCCTTGTCGATGTCCTGCAGCATGAGCTCCGCGATCTTCGACATGCGGACCTCGGTGTAACGCATGGCAGCCGCCGGGTCGCCATCGACCGAACCGAAGTTGCCGTGACCATCTGCGAGCATGTAGCGCATGGAGAAATCCTGCGCCATGCGGACGATTGCATCGTAGACCGACGAATCGCCGTGCGGATGATATTTACCGAGGACTTCACCGACGATACGGGCCGATTTCTTGTAGGGCTTGTTCGAGCCCATGCCCGCCTCCTGCATCGCGTAAAGGATGCGGCGGTGTACTGGTTTCAAGCCGTCCCGGACATCCGGCAGAGCACGCGCGACGATGACACTCATAGCGTAGTCGATGTACGAGTTCTTCATCTCGTGTTCCAGGTTGACCGGCACGATCTTTCCCTGACCAAAATCCACAATCTCACCTCAAAATCTCAAAACAAAAAACATGTATTCTAGCAAAATCATTTAGCATTTAATTATACCATTTCTGCAAAAAAAAGTCCATCAGCGCCCCTGTTACAAGGGCTGATGGACTTTCGCTTCTCACTTATTGAGGACCTCCGAATAGATGTAGCCCTCGCGCACGCCGGAATCGCTGTAGGTGATCTCCTTGCAGTGGAAGCGCGCGGCGAGCACCTCGGCGATGATGAGTCCCGGAATGACCGTGTGGATGCGGTCCGGCACCGTCTTCATCAACATCGCCGTCATCGCCTCATTGATGCCGTGCTCGTCCGTGAAGCGCTCAATGAGCGCGGCGAGGCGGCTTGCCTCCATCTTCACATTGCCGAAGGGCTGCTCGTATAGCGCATTGTAGAGCGCCGCCGCGCCCTTGAACGTGCCGCCGATGCCCGCGATTGACGCCTCGCGGACGTCCGCGAAGGCCGTGGCCGCCCCGAGCGTCGCCTCCGCCTCCTCGCGCATCGCCTCGCACTCCGCCTTCGTCGGCAGCATGCCGTGCACGTACTTCGTGCGGAAGGCCAGCGAGCCGATCGGCAGGCTGATCTTCTGCTCGATCTTGCCCGCGCTGTAGGAGACGATCTCCGTGCTCGCGCCGCCGATGTCGATGAGCAGGCCTGCGTCCTCATTGAGGTCGTGCGTCGCGCCGATGAAGTCGTACGTCGCCTCCTCATCGCCCGTGATCACGCGGATTGGCAGCCCCGTGCGCCGCTCGATCTCGCCGACCGCCGCCGCGCTGTTCTTCGCATTGCGCAGCGCCGCCGTCGTGAACGCCACGACATGCGTGATGTTGAAGGCGAGCAGGAAGGCCCGGAACTCCTTGAGAATCTCCACCGCCTTGTCGATGCCCTGCTGCTGCATGACGCCGTCCCTAAGATACGCCGCCAGCCCGACCGTGTGCTTCTTCTTCATGAGCATCTCGACATGCGTGCCTTCGATGCGATAAATCGCCATGCGGACCGTGTTCGATCCGATATCAATCATTCCGTATAACATGGTACTCCCCTCGGGCCTGCGCCCACTTCTCTCGAATCCGAATCCCCTCACGCAGCCTCAGCGCTTCAGGCCATTGCCCGTCAGCGGGATGACGACCTTGTAGTTGTCCGGCTTGCCGTTCTCGAAGAACTGCACCGCGCCCGCGAGCGCCGCCGCCGACGTCATCTCGACGTAGATGCCGCGATGGCTCAGGTACTTCTGCGCCTTGAGGATATCCTTGTCCGGCACCGTGATGACATCGCCGCCCGAATCGCGGATGGCCTTTACCATCTCCTTGAGGCGCTTCGGCTTCGTGATGCGGATGGCCTCCGCGATCGTCGTGCGCTTCGGCGAAGCCGGCACCTCATGGTACGCCTCGTAGAGCGGCGCGCACTTCGACGACTGCACCGCGACGAAGTGCGGCAACCGCCCGATCTCCATGAAGCCGAGGAACAGCCCGATGAGCATCGTGCCATTGCCGACCGGCATGAAGATGTAATCCGGCACATGGTGGCCGAGCTGGTCGTAGAGCTCATGCGCCATCGACTTGATGCCCTCGAAGAACAGCGGGTTGTAGACATGCGACGCGTAGTACGCATCGCCGAGGTTCTGCTTGACCGCTGCGCACGCCCTCATGCGGCCATTGGCCACCTTCACGATCTTCGCGCCGTACGCCTCAATCTGCTTGACCTTCTCCTGCGAGATGTCGTCCGGCGTATAGACCGTGCACTCCATATCCGCAGCCGCCGCATACGCCGCCATCGAAGCGCCCGCATTGCCCGACGAGTCCAGCGCGATCTTCTTGATGCCAAGGTCGTGCAGCGCATTGATCATGCCGCAGGCCCCGCGGTCCTTGAACGACCCCGTCGGCAGCAGATGCTCCATCTTGAGCAGGAAGTCGAGCTTGCCGACCTGGAATGGCACGAGCGGCGTCACGAACTCGCCGAGCGAAATCTCGTGCTTCGCCACCGCCTCATGCGGGTCCTTGTGCAGGCGGAACATGCCGCCGCAGTCACATTTGTACGAATGCGTATTCAATGGGTATTCTTTCTTGCAGTCTTCACAGTAGAAGTACATGCGGATCGCTTCCTTTCCCTTGACGAACATGTACGATGAATTGACGTTCCACGTCCGGCCATTCGTCTTGCCTATACTTAAAGAGATTCGTCACGCGAGCCTCCATCCCTTCTAAAATCTTGCGCATCTTGTTAAAAATCTTTGCCGTCCGCTGAGATTAACCGACTTCTCATCCTGCCTCTAATTTTTGCTTGAGAATCATTTGCTATCAACGAGACGGGCACCGGTGTCAAGCAGGACTACACCAAGGCGCGACAGCTCTATGAGAAAGCCGCCGCGCTCTCCGGCACCAACGAGACGAGCACCCTCTCCGAAGAGTCCGGCCGCAAGATCACGACGCGCGTCAGCCCCGGCAGCGCCCTCGACATCCAGGACGGTGTCACGAAGATTGACACCTCCGCCATCTGGACGCCCGTCACCGCCATCGACTTCTCCTCCCACCACGATACCATGATCGAGAACGCCGACGGCAGCCAGGTCCCGATGGACCAGCCCTACTTCACCTCCGAGCAGATCGCCCCCGAGATCATCCCCACCGGCCAGCGCATGACTTACACCGTCGACGGCTTCCCCGTCACCTACATCGCGACCACATCAACCAGCAGCAATTAACAAAATTTCTCAGCCCCTATTGAAATGCTCCCCCATTTGTTGTAATATAGTCATGGGAGACCTACTACATCTAGTATGTGGTAGGTGGCAGAAGGTATAGAGGCGGCAAAAGCGGGAACTTTCGGTTGTTCCCGCTTTTGTATTGCGCAAAAATTAACCTCTATCCCATCCTAGATAAAACACTTGCCCTAGCAAGCAGATATGATATACTAGAGACTGTAGGATATGCACGAGAACACCATTATACTAAAAAGGCACCTCCAAGAACGGTAACCTAGGAGGTGTCTTTTCGTATACTTTTATTAGGAACGAAACTATCCAATCTTTCTTACGGAAGTAATTTAAAGGAAATTTGAGTGATTACGAATCATCACTTACCAAAGATATTTTTGTAGTGCCAGTATCAGTCACACTATTTCCAGAAGACGATCCATTTCCTCCTGAACTACCTTCTTCAAAATTTCGATGTTCAATATTAATATTACTACCATTAAATTGAATAGTATCTGCTACTATACTACCATATATCTTAGTTGGTTCATTAAAGTGAACTTTGCCATGTGGTGCATATACATATCCATAAAATGGACTATTACCAGTTATTAATATGTTTCCATTTAAAGAGACCAATAGCATATGATCTTGATTATTTTTAAATGGACCAGCATTAGACAAGCTAATATTCAAATCTCCATTAACAATTATTATCCTGTAAAACGCATTTGGATCATTCCATTCATCCTTAACCAAACCAGGATATTCAGACACAGTATCGTGATGAACCATACTTACACTTGGATCATTAAAGTTCATATAAATATGATTTTTCTTTAGTTCACTTGGTTCCATTTGTTTATATTTATTATATATCAAATCATATAAATCACTCGTTAACTGATTAGTTTGACTCAATGATATATCTATCTTGCTAGAATGTGCCTGATCTCCGATATAATCTTTCTTATCTAAGGTAGTAATTCTATAATAATATCGCCAAGTAAAATTTCTTCTTCCTTCGCCTTTAATAATCTTGTCATCATTCTCATGTCCAGGATTAATATGTGCTTTATACGTTGCTTCATCCATTTCATCATAGAAATACTGATGTCCCATGTTATCCCACTTTGAATCTACACCATTTAAATAGTGTTCATTATAATTATCTCTATAATTAGACCATAACTCTGCATCGTTATTTGCTAAACAAGAAAACTTTTCAGCTTGTACATAAGTATTATCATCTAAACGAACCGCTCCATTTGTATGAACAGATCCTTTAATGAACATAGGATTACCACTAAAAATTAAAGCATCTTGTTCGGAATTTCCTCCATTCGCTTTGCCAACACGTCCTCCAATCATTGCATAATCAAAAATTTTAGGCGTATTAGGCGTATTACTAGTATTTTTCGTTATTAACGCAGAAGCCGTAACGCTTATATCCCATTTATCTAGCGATTCATCATCAAAAGCCTTTGAAAGCAACTTATATGCTGCACCCAAAAAAAACGTAGGAAGTTCCTGCGATGCATGAACCGTTATCTTAGTATGTGTTTTATCTTTTTCTGTGTAAATAGGAGGGTCAACTTTATACGGTGTATCTCCCTGATTAAGCTTCATATATTCTTCGACTTTCGCTTGAGTGTCAGGTTTGCTTTTATTCTCCGCATACTTATGGGCACCTGCTAAAACAGCGGCGTCTACCGAGTTTTGTAACTTACTATGATGCATATAGGCATTGCCAACATCGACAGCAAAGCCCGTGAACAAAATAATAAAAGGCAGCAGAAAAGCCGTCAGTACCAGGATTGCCCCTTGCTGTCCTCTGCGATCTCCTCTCATTGCTGCGCCTTCTTTCCTAAAACCGATTGTTCTCTTCTAGTATAGCAGTCCCCCCGCCCCGCTGCAACGAAAAAAGGATTGCTCCATTGAAGCAATCCTTCATCCGCCCGCACACTGACATGCCGAGTACCTCGTCATCACATGATGGTCTGCAGCAACGACGGCTGGACAGCTAAGACACGCAACAGGTTCGAGATAGCACGGATCGGCAGGATCTCACCGCTTTCGTACTTCTGGAAAGCCTTCTTTCCGCCGCCAAGAATCGTACCGGCCTGCACCTGCGTCAACTTCAATTTCTTGCGGATGGCACGGATCTCCATCGGCTTCAAGAGATGCTCTGATTCCGCTTTCAACTGATTCAGCGCCTTGTCATAGACCTTCATGTCATCATCCGTAAAAGTCCCCTCATCATTATCCTTCGGATACCAGCCCGGCATCGAGAAGGTCAGCTGATGCCCTGCATACGAAATAGTCATGGGCCGCGCATCTCTCACAAGCTCCTCGCCAGTCTCAACATCGTACTTCTTTTCCTTATCATCCATCAGTATCACCTCATTTTTCCATAATGCTCTTTTCAGGTACTGCGCATCCTACTCGAGCAGAAAGCGCTGTTGTCAATCCCCACGAATCCTAGTAGAATGGAGATAGAAAGGCAGGTGGGAGAATGAGTTTATCGGAAGAAGCGCTGTACGGCAACCGCAATGCTGCCTACGATTAGGCGGCGAAGAAGGTGCTTTCCCAGAAGAAGATTCTCGCATTCATCCTGAAGCGCATGGTCGAGGAATTCAAGGACGAATCAGTACAGGACATCATGACGAAGTACATCGAAGATACACCGCGCATCAGTCAGGTGCCGGTTCACCCGGATGAGACGAATCAGGAAATCGAGCGCATCCAAGGCAACAACGTTATATTTATTATAAATACCAAATAGTGATATTCGTATTTTTAATAAATTTCGCTGTTCACTCTTTCTCGCATCAGGCACAGCCGAAGCTGCGGCGAGCGCTCATCGAAAGAGCTACTACAACTGGACGTAACGCTACGCCCTCTATCCCGTCTGCGTTCACGTTCGGGAATACTTTTCGCATGATCTGGTAGGCACCATTGACGTCGGCATTGATTTTCCGGCCATCGTTTGCTTGGAACAAGCCGCGATGAATACGGCGTGACTTATCATAGTGGTCTTTGGTCGGAGCCTCGCCATCCAAGAATGAAGTGCCACTCGTGTAACTTTCTTCCGTCAGCACGACCTTCATGCCCATCGACTCAGCCTTGTACTGGAGCATCTGGATGAAGCGGGCGAAAGGCAACTGTACGAAACTCTGGTTGACCCTGCGGCCAAGTTTCGCTTCTTGCTTCCAGCCCTTGTTCTTGCCGATGACCAGTACCGACACATCCTGCTCCGCGCACAAATCGATGACCTTGCGGCTTGCCTTGTGCAGGTAATCCTCGACCTTGCGGTTCCGCTTCGCTGTGAGCCGCGCGATTCGCTTGGATGAATGGCGTCCATTCATCAGCTCACAGATGCTCCTGCGCTTGGCCATCTGCTTGTTGTAGTACTGGTTGAACGATTTGAGCGGCGTTCCCTTGAGCAGGACAGGTCGCTCGCCTGTGTTCCAGGCCAGTGCCGCGAGATTGTCAACGCCGATATCGATGGCACCATATTTTCCATTATCCGCTTTTTCCTCGACGTCGGGAATCTCATAGATGAGCTCCAGATCAATCTCACCACCATGCGGGATGATGCGTGCCTGCTTGAACACAGCATCTGGTTGACTGGCGAAGATGGCCTTTACCGTGAATCCTTGGAAGGTTCGGGGAAAACGGATGACTCCGTCCTTGAGCTTGCAATTCTGGTTCGTCAGCACCAGCGGGAAATAGCCGTCCTTCGCCTTGTACTTCGGCAGTTTTGGCCGTCCCTTGTACTTCTCTGGATGTGCCTTCCAGTCCTTGATGGCCGCGAAGAACGAGGTCCAGTTCTTGTCTAGCAGTCGAAGCGTCTGCTGTGCCGTCTGCGCAGTCGGCATCTCCCGATAGTCGGGGGAGTCTTTATCAGCCTTCAGCAAACGGTCGACTTCGCCATAGCGCAGCCATTTGCCATCTTCAATGAATGTTTGACGAATCAGGTAGTTGCCGTGGTTGTACAGGTTCTTGGAACGATGACAGAATTCGCGCAGCATGGCGTAGAACGGTGAAGACGGTTTAAGCCGGTGGCATTCCACTCGTTTCATCATCCTCTATCGCCTCCTTGTTTTTCTGCGGCTTCCTGTGGCTGGAATCCAGCTTCATGGAGTAACAATGCAGAAGACTCACCATATCCTCGAACACTTCTTGAGAGTCAAGTTTTTCAGAGCCGACATCACTCATGACGACCAGCTCACAGTTGTATTTCTGGAACAGATAGTCGAGCAAGTCATATGCATCGCGTGAAAGCCTGTCCTTATAGGTCACGACTATACGCTCGACACGCCCAGCAAGGACATCATCCAAAAGGTCGAACAAGCCCTTCCGCTTTTCGAAGTTGATGCCACTGGCAATATCCGAAAATACGCCATTGACGGTGTAGCCCTTCGCGAGACAGAACTGTTTGAGCTGCTGGATCTGGTTCTTGAGGTCAAGTTTCTGCTTGGGTGTAGCAACGCGGGCATAGATGTAGGTCTTACGCTTTTCCTTCTTGTTGAGGAACTTGTAGACATCTTCCTCGTTGTAGTCATAATGGCCATTCGGCATGACATGGACACGGATAATCCCTGTCTTGACATACTTCGTGAGTGTCGGTCTGGTAACTTGCAAGATGCGAAGAACATCTTTAGAAAACATATGGACTCACCTCCTTATAGATAATTATAATATATTTTAATATAATTATCTATAGATTTGGTATGGTTGATTTTATATCTTTACTATATAATAAAGCCGTTAGAAGGCATGTCTAACAAGACGTATACCAACTGAAAAGACCTCAGCCGGAGTGATGACCGGCTGAGGTCTTTTTGCATTTGGCTCCTCTTGCAGCAATGTTTAGGTAGAGGCCGATTTTCTTTGCGCGGACCTGTAGTGATTTTGGGCAAAGGCTCGGGTAGGCGCACTTCCGCATTTCAGCACCTGAAATGCCCTCTGAACCCAGACGTGGTCTGGCTTCGCAGGCCTTGAAAATACTGTCGGCGACCTTCGTCCCCTGAACCTGCTGTTGGCTATTGATCTGCGTTTTCGTCTACGGTCGTCCAGATAAAGGATTCCAGTTCCTCTTGGCTGTTTCTGGTGAACAGGTTTTTGCACCACTCTGCGTCGTTCAGCTTTTGGAGTAGCAGTGCCAAGAAATCGAGATGGTCGTTCTGGTTCTGTGGAGCCAGGCAGATGATGCAGCGGATTTCTTTGCCGCTCTGCATCGTGATGGGCTTCTCGAATAAGGTGAGTGCAGCGGAACTGGCGAGGACGCCGTCTTTTGTCTTGGCATGTGCGAGCAGGACGCCTTTGCCGAGCACCATGTAATCGCCGTAACGGGACAGCAGCGCGATGATGCGGTCGATGTAACTTTGGACGATGAAGTGGCCCTGCAGGAGCGGCTGGCATGCGTACTGGATGGCATTTTGCCAGGCTGGTTTCGCATGTTTCGCGGCGGCAGGAATCTCGCCGCTGCAGTAGGTTACGTACTTCAGCAGGGAGTCCGACTGACTCTGTCGACTGCGGATTTTCATTTGATGGTTCTTCCGGTAGAAATAGTCGTTCAGTCCTCTTAGCAGGCCATTCATGTCTTCGATCTTTGCATAGTCCGAGATGATAGCGACGATTTCTCGCACGTTCTCGCGCAGGCCGGTATCGATGGGAAAATCCAATTCGGCCAGGCGATTGTGAAGTTCCTCCCATTCCTGTGTTGTCGGCAATGGCGATATCGACAGCACGGGGCAAGGGATGTTTTGGAAATACTGCCGTGATGTTGTCGTGATCACGAGGCCGACGTCATCGAGTGGGAACTGCAGGCATTCGGCGGTGCTGAGCGGACCGGTGAAGTGCACCTGCGGATAGCGGCTGCGCAGCTGCAGCAGAAGGAACTGTGATGTGCCGATACCACTGGAACAGACGACGAGAATCTGGCGATGCTCGATCGCTTCCGTTTGTGAAACCACTGCGCCGCCGAAGTAGGTCGCAATCAGGGCAATCTCATCATCTGAGAAGTCGGCGTGCCAAAGGTATTCCTGTGATTTGACCGCTGTTTTGGTCAGATAGAACAGGCTCTGGTAGTCCTGCTTGATTTTAGACAGCATCGGATTGTGGTAGCGGATTCCGTTCTGCAGACGGTGATAGGCCGAGATGAGATGGACCGTCAGACGGTCTACGAGGACCTTCCTCTCCTGCGTGATGTCCAGACCGGACAGCGAGGCAAAGCGGCTGGCCAGATGGTCGGCAAAGTGATGCAGGCTATCGTAGAGCGCATCTTTCTGTGAGACGGAGGTTACCGCCTGCTGTCGCATGAGGCGGCACAAGTATTGGCACTCATCCGTGTCATTTATGTCGTGGCGAGCGAGAAAGGCTTCGGCCCAATCACGTATCCGGTCCTCTTCTTCGGACCATGTTGCCTGAGCAAAGGATACCCGCTCTCCGTTCACCAGCCGCTGGTCGTACCAGTTGAGGAAGTACATCATGAAATGATGGGCGTCGTCGGTCAGGCTGCTGCCCACAAGGTCCTCGTACGACTGCAGCAAGGCCGGAAGATCGGGCGAATAGCTCAATGTATAATAATTTTCAAGCACGTGCAAGATGGCGGCAAAGTTTTCGATGACCCATCGCCTTTTTGCCAGCTCACTCCCTTCTATGATGCGTCCGCGTGGTGTGACGCGGACTTGGAAGGGAGCTTTTTTGTTGTAGGTTTCCAGACGGCGCAGTTCCTGCAGGACGGTGTTCCGCGCGACTTGGAAGATGTCCATGAAGTCTTGAAGCGAGATGCCGGGCTCTGTGATCAGCATGTAGTCCAGCAGTCGGTTGCGGTCGTCTAGGTGAAGGTCTTTCAACGGGATCCGCATCTCCTGCGGATGTGTCAGGACGTTGCAGACGACGGGCTCTTGCTCATAGCTGCGCAAGGCGTTCTTCCCCTGCTCTTCCAGATAATACCCCTGTCCCTTCTTGTTCTGGATGATGGGGATACCCTGCTCGGACAGGGCGTGATTGACTTTCTTGATCAGGTAGAGGATGCTGCGCCTGGACAGCTGCAGCGCCTCCTGAAGCCCCTCGATGGATATAGCATGGTCATTTTGCTGCAGCAGATTCAGCAGCTTATCACCGTTCTTGAACGGACAAAAGGATAACATGATTTGGCCCCCTGTAGGTTGATAGCATCATCATAGTTCAGTTATTGCACTTTTGTCAAATCCTTATTGCACTTGTTTGAGCCTGTGGTTGCGTCTAAAATAGGCACTGTAATAAGGAACAAGCCACAGTGAAAGGAGGAAATGCATGATGGAGCTATTCAGTGAACAATATGTTCAGTACATCGATCAGGAGCATGTATCTTGGCAGAACATGATCCAGATGGCTGGTCAGCCGCTCCTGGACGATGGCTTGATTGCACAGGAGTACGTCGATGAGATCATCACGACGTGCACGGAAAAAGGGCCGTACATGAACATCGGGCCGAACATCGTGTTGGCACATGCAAGGCCGCTGCCTTCCACCAAGAAAGCCGTGATGGCGCTGCTGCTAAGCAAGCAGCCGGCAGCCCTGCTGGATGACCCGGCCCATACGGCGCGCCTCTGGATCTTCCTGGCGACTCCGGATGATCGGAGCCACATCGAGTTGATCCAGAAACTGGCTACCCTGTTGATGGACGCCAATCGTGTGCAGCGCGTTTTAGCAGCAAACTCGCAGGAAGAACTGCTCGGCAGTCTTCGTGCTGAATAAAGAAATCATTTACCATCTGTCATTCATAGTTTAGGAGGAATTACAATGAAATTCTTATGCATTTGCCAGTCTGGTCTCGGTAGCAGCTTTATGGTCCAGATGAACATCCAGAACCTGCTCAATTCTGAAGGCGTGACAGAGGAAATCTCTGTCGAACATGCAGATGTTGGTAGCACGACGGCGGATATGGCGGATTACTTCTTTGTCGAAAAGACGCTTGGCGACGCTGTGTCCGGTCTGCCGCAAGATCGCGTTGTCCTGCTCAACAGCCTGATTGACCAGAATGAAATCAAGGAAGCTGTCAATAAGATTCTCGACGACAACAATATTGCACATAACTAAGGGAATTCAACATAGGGGGGAGTTCGGTTATGATACAGAACCTTTTTGTCAGTATCGTCCAGACACCAGCTTTGCTCGTTGGCTTGCTGGCAGTCTTGGGCCTTGTCTTACAGCACAAGAAAGCCACACAGGTCATCCAGGGGGGTATCAAGACCTTTGCAGGATTCCTGATCCTGACTGGTGGTGCTGGCATCCTTGTCAATTCGCTAGATCCATTTGCAAAGATGTTCCAGTTCTCGCTCGGTGTTCAGGGTGTTGTGCCGAGCAATGAGGCCGTAGTCGCCATTGCTCTGGTGGATTATGGCTCTGTCACGGCGATGATCATGTTCGTCGGCATGCTGGTCAACATCGCGCTGGCCCGCTTCACGAAGTTCAAATACATCTTCCTGACTGGCCAGGCCATGCTCTATGTATCCTGCTTGACTGCCGTCATCCTCGTATCCGCTGGCTTCGGCAATGGTCTCTTCACCATCCTGCTCGGCGGTTTGTTTGAAGGCACGCTGCTCACGGTTACCCCGGCACTTTGCCAGCCGTTTATGCGCGTGATCACCGGCGGCGATACCGTCGCCATGGGCCATACGGGCAACATCGGCTACGCTCTGGCTGGCTGGTGCGGCAAGTGGTTCGGCAACAAAGAGCACAGCACGGAAGATATCAATGTTCCGAAGAGCATGTCGTTCCTGCGTGACTCAACGGTCTCCATCACGATCGTCATGGCTATCGTTTACATCATCCTCGCTCTGATGACGGGCCAGCAGTTCGTCGAAGAAAACCTCAGCAAAGGGACGAATTACATCATCTATGCCATCGTGCAGGCCGGTACGTTTGCTGCAGGTTTTGCAGTCGTCCTGCAGGGCGTCCGCATGATCTTGGCAGAAATCGTCCCGGCTTTCCAGGGCATTGCCATGAAGCTCGTGCCGAATTCGAAACCGGCACTGGATGTTCCGATCATCTTCCCGTACGCACCGAACGCTGTTCTGCTTGGCTTCTTCGTCAGCTTCATCGTCGGTACGATCTCGATGTTCGGCATGGTTGCCCTTGGCACGGTCGTCATCATCCCAGGCGTTGTTGGTCACTTCTTCTGCGGTGCCGCAGCTGCCATCTACGGTAATGCAAAAGGCGGTCGCCGCGGTGCGATCATCGGCGCTGCCGTTAACAGTCTGCTCATCAGCTGGCTGCCGCTGTTCATCCTGCCGGTCCTCGGCAACCTGAGCCTTGCAAGTTCGACCTTCGCAGATACCGATTACCTCATCCCGGGCATCATCCTCGGCAACATCGGTGCACTCGGCGAAACGGCCCTGCTCGTCGGCATCATCGGCTTCACTGCCCTTGTCTGCCTGGCAAGCAAGCTTATGAAAGAGCCGGAGAAAGCTTAACCATATTGAATATAGAATCAGCCTTGATCTCACGGGTCAAGGCTGATTTTTCTTTTGTCTCTTTGCAACAGTCCACCAGTATCACGGCTGGCATTGCAAACTGTTTTCGAGTATAATAGAAGATGATGTGTTTGACGTTCAAATAGACAATAACGAGTCGGGGGATGAAAGCAGATGAGGAAGCAGAAAGGGCAAGGTATTATTGAATATGCGTTGATACTGGCTTTCGTTGTAGGTATTGGAGGCGTGCTCTTTGCCAATGGGAACTTGGCAGACTCCATCCGCTCTGTTTTCAGCAATGTCAATATTCAGCTTAGTGCGGCCACTACAGCACAGGACATCATTGAACGGCTTCGGCAGGGGCGGTATGAAGGACTGGCTGATGAGCTGCAGGGGAAACCTAGCAAAACGTTGGAAATTACATCAGATAGCGCAGAAGGAGAGAAACTGGCCAAGGAGCTGAATATCCAGGCTAAACCGGGAGATGCCTGGTTTGTCAGGGTCACTACCACTGGGCACACGGTGTTCACTTATTATTCGGCAGATGCTAATGGCGGTACGACCTACGATGCATTGAAAGCGTCTTACAAGAATAATCCCGGCTATTATTATACGAAGAAGGATGGGAATTCTCACCCCGTTAAGATTTATGAAGGAAATTACAATGGAACTGGATCAGGAACATACTATCCTAACGCCACAGGCTGGGTGGGTCCTTCGCCAAGTGGAAACGGGATAATCATTGACCCAACCCCAACAAACAGGCTGTAAACAACCTTCAAGCAGTTCTTAGGAATGGAGAAACGTCAGTCTTGGTCAACGAGATTAAGGCTGATTTTTTTGGAAAAAAATTCGACGGGGGAATTTCCTTTACCATGATGAAGGAAATTCCCCCGTCGAATTTTTAATACCGTATCGTATCGGCTCAGCCCTGATTCGGATTCCAGCTGCTGGCACCTAACGGCTCGATCGGATGCGAGTCGCTGAACGGAGCCCCGCAGTTCGGGCAGCCCGTATTCTCACCGCAGCTGTCTCAATATAGCGTGCCGAAGTTGCTATACTCGTATAAGTTCGCACCATCCACATCGTCTACAAAGCACAATTTGTGAATAAAACATCATTGTTCGTTATCACAAAATGTGGTAATATTAAAAAAAAGTTACCGCAAAAGGAGTGGATCAAGATGGTATTTGCCGATAGACTGAGGGCCCTGCGCAAGAAAAGTGGGCTGACGCAGGACGAATTCTCAAAGCAGACTGGCATCGGTCGGAGTGCTGTTGGCATGTATGAATCGGGGAAGCGCGAGCCCAACTATACAACGCTTTCGAAGGTGGCACGCTTCTACCATGTCTCGACCGACTACCTGCTGGGCCGCACGGATACGCCCGCAGAGCCACCCACACGCAAGACAGAGCCCTCCGCCCGCAAGCCGCACGACGTCCAGCAGCAGCTCCGCTCCTTGCTTGCCGACCTAGCCCCAGACAGCAGCTGCACTTTCTGCAACGGCCACGAGCCCTTGGACGATGTCACACGCGACTTCCTGCGCCGCTCACTTGAGAACATCCTGCTTACCGCCCAGCAGCTGGCCAAATCCCAGGCCACATCACACGCCAAACCCGGGGAAGATGACACCGCCACCCGCATCGGCAAGAAGATTCTCGCCGCCACCCCAGCTGCCCAGATTTCCATCAGCCAGATCATCAGTGAAGACAACAACAGCCATCCTCGCAAGTGAGTAGAAAGTCAAAACATCAAAACCCGTCGAATTCGACGGGTTTAAAAAGGAGATTAAAATCATGGTCAAAATATCCGGAATCATCGAGGCAAAAGGCGTCAACATCCATGCAAAGCTTTCCAGCGACAACAACGACTACCTCTCTCTGACAGACATTGCCAGATACCGCGATGATGAAAATCCAGGCTACATTATCCAGAACTGGCTCCGCAACCGAAATACGCTCGCCTTTCTCGGCGTCTGGGAGTCGCTCCACAACCCAGCGTTCAATCGCGCTGCATTCGATGATCTCATGGACAAGGCCGGACTAAATGGCTTTGTTCTCCGTCCCCAGCAATGGATAGCATCAACGAACTCCATTGGTATAACATCGCACTCTGGCCGTTATGGCGGTACGTATGCACACAGCGATATTGCCTTCGAGTTTGCCTCTTGGCTTTCCCCTGAATTCAAGCTGTACCTCATTAAGGATTATCAGCGCCTCAAGCAGGCTGAGAGCGACCACCTATCCTTAGACTGGTCCGCCCGTCGCGAAATCGCCAAGACGAACTACAAGATTCACACGGATGCCATCAAAGAGCATCTCATTGACACCCAGCTGCCCGCCCGATACACGAGCCTCACCTACGCCAACGAAGCTGACCTCATCAATGTCGCTCTCTTTGGCATGACCGCCAAAGAATGGCGAGACAAGAATCCCGATGCACGAGGAAATATCCGCGATGCCGCCAACCTCGTCGAGCTCATCGTCCTGTCCAATCTGGAAAACCTCAATGCAGAATTCATCAAAGCAGGGCTGTCTCAAGCCGAACGCTTGAAGCGCCTCCATGATACTGCCATCTCCCAGTTGCGCTCTATCGCTGCTACAGCCAGTATCCAGCGACTCAAAGATCGTTTTGACGAGGAATGAGGAAACTAGACACTTTTCTGACATCACACAATTATGTATAATCAGGTGCGCACATGCACGTAATGATATCGGACAGCAAAAAAGTCAGGCACGATGGTTTCGAGCCTGACTTTTATTTTGTTTCTTGGATTGTGAACTTTTGCCCTACTCGAAGTCCTAAGGCGTCTGCCTGCCCCGCGGTCATCTCGAGGACGCTGTGGGCCTGCCAACAGGCAGAGAGGCTGAGCCAGGGGCGCAGGTGGCGGGTGATCTTGAGGATTTTGCCCTGCTTGTCGAGGTAGACGGCGTCGATGGCGAAGCGCATGAAGCACATGTGGATGCTGTTGCACGGCGCGATGAGCAGGGCCGTGGCGGGCGGCAGGGGACGGCGCAGCATGAGGCCGCGGAAGCGCTGCCAGAAGGTGGTCGCTAGGTGGACGGTTAGGGTAATATCGGCCCCTTCCACCTGAAATGTTTTTGTCTGCATGATTGTTTCTTTCTAGAGGTTCTTGAGCAGGTACAGCAAGCTCGGGACTAGGGTGACGACGAAGATGGCGGGGAAGATGAAGAGGACGAGTGGGAAGACGATCTTGACCGGGGCTTTCATGGCTTGGGCTTTGACGTATTGGCGGCGGCGTTCGCGGATGTTGTCGGCCTGGTTCTTGAGCGTCTTGCCCATGCTGGTGCCGAGGCGCTCGGCCTGGATGATGGAGGTCATGAAGAGCGAAACGTCCTCGAGGCCGCAGCGGTCGGCCATGCTGCGCATGGCGGTGCGGCGCACGACGCCCATGCGAATGTCGTCCTGCATGCGGCGACATTCGTCGATGAAAGGGCCCTTCATGCGCGCCGTGATCTTCGAGAGCGCGGCGTCGAAGGAAAGGCCTGCCTGCACGCTGACGCAGAGCAGGTCGAGCACCTCCGGCAGCTGATGCTCGATCTGCTGCTGGCGGCGTTGGATGGTCGTATTGAGAAAGACGACGGGCATGAGACCGCCGAGGATGCCGAGCAGGAAGACCATCATGGCCTTCTGCACGGGCGCATAGGCAGCCGTGCGGACCATCACCAGCGCAAAGAGCCACATGACGACAGCGCCGAGCAGGCAGCTGCCGAAGAACTCGGCGACGCCCCACTCACGCGACTTGCCCGCGAGCATGATGCGCTTCTGGATGATGGGGCGCAGCCGCAGCGGCGTCAAGATCGTCGCCAACGCGCCGAGCATCTGCTTGATGCCGCCCGCTGGCTTCTTGTCCTCGGTCTGTGCGGCGCGCGGCTGTCCAAAGGGCTCTGGCTGTGTATCGAGTGTCTCCAAGCTCTCGATACGCTGGCGCATCGTCGACTTCGGCTGGACCTTGCTGCGGATCAGGCCGAGCAGAATCAGGAACAGCACAGCTGTCAGGGAGAGGACAAACAGCAGCTTCAGCATCGTCTCATTCCTTTCTCAAATCGTCTTTTAGAATTGACCGCCCTCAAAGGCGATGTCATTCGTACCGGCGGCGGTGAAGAAGCCATCGGGCAGCTTGATGCCGCTGATCTCGAATTTCTCGAGGAAACTCGGCTGCAAGCCGGTCGGCACAAAGTGGCCGAGGATCTTGCCGTTGTTGTCGAAGCCGGTCTGCTCGAAGCGGAAGATATCCTGCGTCGTGATGGTCGTGCCCTCCATCTTCTGGACCTCGGTGATGTAGGTGATCTTGCGGCTGCCGTCGCGCAGGCGCGCCTGATGGATGATCAGGTCGATGGCCGACGAGATCTGCTCGCGGATGGCGCGCTCGGGCAGCTCGAGGCCGGACATCATGACCATCGTCTCGAGTCGCGAGAGGACGTCGCGCGGGCTGTTGGCATGGGCCGTCGTCAGCGAGCCGTCGTGGCCCGTGTTCATGGCCTGCAGCATGTCGAGCGCTTCGCCCGTGCGGACCTCGCCGACGATGATGCGGTCGGGGCGCATGCGCAGGGCATTGCGCACGAGGTCGCGGATGGTGATGGCGCCCTTGCCCTCGAGGTTGGCCGGGCGCGCCTCGAGCGTCACGACATGCTGCTGCTGCAGGCGCAGCTCGGCGGCATCCTCGATGGTGACGATGCGCTCGCCTTCGGGAATGAACGACGAGATGACGTTGAGCGTCGTCGTTTTACCGGAGCCAGTACCGCCCGAGACGAGGATGTTGATGCGCGCCTTGACGCAGGCGCGCAGGAACGTCGCCATCTTCTCGTCCATTGTGCCGAACGAAATCAAGTTGTCGACGCTAAGCGGCGTCTTGGAGAATTTGCGGATGGTCAGGCACGGGCCGACGAGTGAGAGCGGCGGGATGATGATGTTGACACGCGAGCCGTCCTCGAGACGCGCATCGACGAGCGGCGACGATTCATCGACGCGGCGGCCGAGCGGCGTCAGGATGCGCTCAATGATGTTCATGAGGTGCGCCGTGTCATGGAACTTCGCATCCGTCAGCTCGAGCTTGCCCATGCGCTCGACAAAGACCTGACGCGGACCATTGACCATGATCTCGGTGATGGCGTCGTCCTTGCGCAGCGCCTCGATAGGACCGAGGCCGAGCACCTCGTCGCGGATGTCCGCGATGAGCCGCGGCTTCTCGCCCTGCGGGATGGCAAACGGATTCTCATCGAGCACGCGCTGGCAGTAATCCGTGATGAGCGTCTCGACCTGGTGCGGGTCCTGATGCACCGAGGTCAGCATGAGCTGCTCCTCCGGCGTCATCTCATCGACAATGCGCTGATGGATACGCTGCTTGACGTCCTGATACGAGCGCTCCGCCGCCATATCCTGGCTGTCCTCACGGGCACCAAAAATATTGACCTGACGATTCTCGCCAGCCGCCCGTCCTAAGCGCGTCAACAATGACATCGTACCTCACCTCACATTACTTCTTTATATTTTCTTCACTAACCATCGTGTAAGTTATATTCAATTTAAAATCTTTTCCATTTTTCTGATTGGAAAGACCATCTATTACCTTGGCAAACATGGAGCCATTCTCATTCAAGGAGGCGTTCATTGTTACAACTACATTTTTATTCGTTGAATCATAGGTAATATCAAAATCATCCGTAGACTTAGGATTCCACGTCAAGATATCCAAAGGTAAAGTCTGTTCTTCATACTTAGCACGAATCGTATTATATTGTTTTTTGCGGTCATTATCATTATTGCTATCCGTCAAGGTGATAACAGAAGCTTCTCGTGCACTACTTCTTGCAATACTACTTAAAGTCATATAATCAGAAAAGAGACTCCCAAAATATATGATACCTACAACGAGTAAAAGAAAGAGAGGAAAGATAAGGGCAAATTCAATCAATACTTGTGATTTTTTCTGCCACATATCTATTCCTCTCCTATACAATATAAAATCCTTTAAAAGATTACTGTGCTTTTGCTGCTGCGTTAGAAAGAATAGTCTGCACCTTCGTGAAGATTGTAGATACGCTGTTCGCAAGAGTGTTGTCTCCTGTACCTACAATAATCGCACCAACAACTACTACAAAAGCCAAAAGGATTGCATATTCCACAAGTCCCTGAGCCTTTTCACTGACATAGCGCGCTTTCAGATAGTTAAAGATTTCTAACATAATAAATTCCTCCCTATAAATTCTAGACTAATCATTTTATTTATGTAAATCCTTATGGATTACACTGCAAAAATTTATTAATTAATTTGGATAAGTAACGACTTTGCTTTACTAAAAATCTGGATAATATCAGTTAACATTGTACCGTAAATCGGTCTTCCATTCGAATTCGTCCCGTGTTCTATCGGAAGATAAATTGCTAATCCAACCACGACTACAAATGCTAATAGCAATGCGTATTCAATGATACCTTGTGCTTTATTATTTTCCCATAAACACTTGATTCGTATCATCTTTCATAATACCTCATAAAATAGCATAAAAGTTTAAACATTAAACTTTTATATCCACTATACGCTGAATAATAATGAATCCTATCACTTCCAGAATAATAGCCCCGATAATAAACATATGTCCAATATCAGATTCTAGTAAAGGTTTTAAATAACCTGGATTAACGACATAAATCACAATGGACAATGCAAACGGGACTGCAGCCAATACCCATCCTGACATTCTTCCCTGAGCCGTCAGCGTCATAACCTCTCTGCGCATCCTGACCCTCTCTGCAATCGTCTCGCTGATCGTATCGAGAATGCTGGCGAGGTCGCCGCCGACTTGTCTCTGGATGAGCACAGCGGTGACGACGAGCTCGAAGTCGGGACTGGCGACGCGGCGCTGCATGTTGTCGAGCGCGGACTCGAGAGTGTTGCCGAGGTTGACCTCGTTGACGACGAGCTGGACTTCGCGGCCCATCGGGGCGTCCATCTCGCGGGAGATGAGCTCGAAGGCCTGCATGAAGCTGAAGCCGGCGCGCAGGGCATTCGCGACCATGGTCAGCATGTCGCCGAGCTGGTTCGTGAATTTCTTGCGTCGCCTGCGGATGCGCAGGCCTAGGAGGGCCATTCCCAGCAAGATGCCTGCTAGGAGGCCGGCAAAGAACGTCGAGCCCTTGAGCGTCACGAGGAAGGTGATGAGCCCGACGAGTCCGCCCCAGAGCAGCAGGATGGCCTCAAACTCGGTGCCGCGTATCGGCCAGTCGGCCTGCTGCATCATGAGCTCGATGCGCTTGCCCTGCTGCAGCCGCCCGAGGCCATTGGCGATGGACTCAATGCAGTTGTAGAGCAAGGCTTTCGGTGTGAGCTTCTGCTTCTGGCGCTGCGCCTGTTCGCCGCCGGCGAAGTAGTTGAGGCGCTCCGTCATGACGCGGTCTTCGCGCGAGCGGATGGAGAGCAACCCGAGGAGCAGGGCAAAGCAGAATACGGTGATCAGGATGGCGAGAAGTGCCTTCATGACGACCTCCTCGCTTCCTGCGGGGCACGGCTGCCGATAATCTGCTCGGCGAGCCGGTCGACGCTCTTGGCGAGCGGATTGTCCGGCTGCAGCTCCGTCGCCATCTGGCCGTTATCGGCGGCCTGCGAGACGACGAGGTATTCATTCGGGATGATGGCCGCGACGGGGTGGCCGAGCTCATTCTCGAGCTCGCGCCGCTTCTGCTCCGTGCACGGCGAGACGCGCGTGAAGATGACCTTGGCGCGCTCGTCGGCGTCATCCCAGTCCTGGAAGATTGCCAGCGCCCGGCGCATGTGGTCCATCTCGAAAGCGCCGTTGATCATCGCGCAGAGGTACGTCACGCTGGAGTTCTCTGCGGCGGCGATCGAGGTCGGGTTGAAGCCCGGCGGCACGTCGATGAGCAAGTAGCGGAAGAGGCTCTTGGACATGCGGATGATGTTCTCGAGCTGCGGGATGGAGACCTTGTCGATGTAGTTCGGCTTCGTCGTGCCGCAGAGCACGTGGACGCGCTCGGAGACGGGCACGTAGTAGCGCTTGAGCGTCACGGGGGAGAGGAACCTGACATCGCGGGCCGCCTCGACAATCGTCGACTTCGGCGCGAGGTTGAAGAAGACGGCCATGTCGCCGAACTGCAGGTCAGCGTCGATGATGCCGACCTGCTCGTGCGAGCGGCGCGCCAGAGCCTCGGCGAGGTTGGCGATGAGCGTCGTCTTGCCACTCTTGCCCTTAGGGCTGAAGAAGACGAGCGTCTCGCAGTCCTTCTCGCTGCCCTCCGTGACGAATTCGCGCACGGCTTCCTGCAGCTCGACGCCGGTGAACGGCTTGATGAGGCAGCCGCGCGCGCCCGCGCCGATGAGGTGCGTCGCGCTCTCAGGGCGCCACTCGGCCGCCATGCCGAGGATGTCGGCATTGGGGTAGGACTGGTGGAAAGACTCGATGAGTGGGATGGCATTCTCGTTGTCGATATCGAGCAGGATGAGGTTCGGGTCGAACATGCGGCCCTGGCCCAGTGCGTCCTGCTTGCTCTGGTAGCGTACAGCCATCGTGAAGCCCGGCGTGCGCTCGATGACGGCGCTGAGCTTGGAGAGCATCAGGCGGTCTTTCTCGACCAGCATGACACGGTACATCGGGAATGCCTCCTTTCTTTAACCGAAGATGCGGCTGAGCCAGGATGACTCTTGCTGCTTGGCCTCTGTCTCGGCTGGGGTGCTGCTGTGGTTGGTGTAGCGGTCGACGAGGGCCCGGAGGGCATCGCCGAGGGCCGTCCTCTGCGGCGCCAGGACGAGCGGGATGCCGTCTCGTATCGAGGTGCTCGCGGCGCGGAAATCATTCGGCAGGACGTGGTAGAAGGGCTCGCCGAGGAGCTTCTGCACGTCCGCTAGGCTGATGCGCGTCTTGGCATCACTGCGATTGAGCACGAGGCGAATCTTGTTCTTATCATAACCCAGTGTTTTAAGCGTGTCCATACCTATTTTCATGTTTTTTATCGTCGGCAAGAAGTCGACAATACCGAGGAAAGTCACGATGGTCGACTGGTCGAGCATGGCGAGATTTAGCGTGCTGAACATCGAGGCCATGTCGATGAGGATGTAGTCGAACTGACGTTGCAGCGCGCGCACCGCGCGCACCGCGTAGTCGTGGTGGATGTTGTAGGCCTCCTCGAGCAGCTTCGGCGCTGCCAGCACGGAGAAGTGCACATCCGCGCGGTCGTACGGCGTCAGGAAGTCCTGGACGCGGCACGAGTCGCCCTCGACCTGCATCGTGCGCTGGAGGTCGGCCAGGGTCTTCGTCGGCTGGAGCTTCAGGAAGTGGCAGACGTCACCGAACTGGAGATCGAAATCGACGAGGCAGACGCGGTAGCCCTCGCGGGCCAGCTCCGACGCCATGTTACAGGCGACGAGCGTCTTGCCGACGGCCGAGGCCGTGCTGAAAAAGGTGATGACAATGCCGTTGGCAGACGTCGGCCGGGGTTCCGTTGACATGGGCATCACTCCTTTCGGTAATTAATCTTACTTATCCATGCGGTCGAGGATGTCGCGGGCGGTCGCCTTGATGCGGTCGCCCGGGAGTTCGGCCGTTGGCTCGGCTGGCTGGTCGATGGCAGGGGCCTTAGCCTGTGCTTTGGCAGCTTTCTTCGCGGCCTTGGCGGCGTCTTTAGCCTCCTTGGCCAGCTGCTCGTTGGACTTCTCGGGGATCTCGCCATTGACGTCGACCTGCTTCATATCGCGGACTTCGCGGCGGCTGTCATTGTAGGCATCCTCCATGTCCGGCGACATGCGCGCCGGCGTCTCTTCACTGACGACGCGCGGCGTGATCAGGACGACGATTTCCGTCTTCTGGCGCGACTTGTTGTGGTACTTGAAAAGCTCGCCGAGAATCGGGATATTGCTAAGCAGCGGTACTTTTTGAATGGTGTTGGCATCATCAGAGTTGAGTAACCCGCCGATGACCATTGTCATGCCAGAAGGGATGTTAACCGTTGTCGATGCCGAACGTGTTGCAATGCCAGGCATTCTATACCCATCTTTCGTAACAGCATTACCCCAATCCAAGCGGCTGACTTCTGTCTCGAGTTCAGTCGTAATGTTGCCATCTCTATCGACGGTTGGTGCTTTGAGATCTAACCCGATACCATACGTCTTGTAGCTCGTGGTTGTTGCCCCAAGGCCATTAGACTCTTGGTATGGGATTTCACCACCGATAAGAATCTTAGCATTCTTACCACTCATCGTCGTGACATTAGGACGAGAAACGACACGAGCTTTGCCATTTTCAATCAAAGCATGAATCTGTGCATTTATCTGAGAAAAGTTCTTGAATAGCCAATTACTGTTATACCAATGGCTCCCCCCACTACGTTGTGGACTGTATGTTGTAGATGTATTACCATCTTTATCAGTAACACTATGAGCAATTTTATACGACTCGCCTGCAAAGAAGGTACCTGCCGTATTCATATTGATGCCACTGCCAGTGCTCGTCTCATCCTTTGACGAGTAGGTTGCACCTAGACTTTTAGCATCATTGGCATTGATCTCAACAAACATTGCCTCAATGTTAATCTGGTCAGGATTTGTCATCTCGAGCATGTTGACTGGCTCTTGCTTCGTATAAAGTTTAGCAACCTGCGTAGCAATATTCAGTTCATATTGGTTTTTGACACTTCCACGTAAGAGAGGCGTACCGTCAATGATCTGAACACGAACATCCGGCAAACCGATGGCATCCTGAATAACTTTTGCCATACCGGAGTCCTGAGATGAAACGGTAATACGGTACTCGTAACGATATCCATTTGATGCCCAGACGTTGAGCGTTGTTGTGCCTGATTTCTTACCGATAACATTGAGCGACCTGCCATCGAGCAGACTCACATCTGCAATATCCGGATTGGCGATGGCGACGCGCGTGATGTTGCGGCCCGTGTTGAGGTAGTACGACTGGTTGAGGTCGATGGAGAGCGGCGTGAACTGTGCGTAGGCGGGAGCCGGGGAGAGGATGGCGGCCGCGGCGATTGCTGTGGCGGTCAGGCCGTAGATGGCGTTTCTCATTGGACTCCCTCCCTCGTCGATGTCACACCACGGATGACCTCGATGGTCCGCCCGAGGACGGGCATCGAGCTGGCCGAATCGCCAGAGCTAGAGCTGCTCGGCGCGCTGTAGCCGCCCGCACTCGGGGCGCTCTGTGGTGCGCTGTAAGACGGTGCCGGAGCGGGCTGCGGCGCACTCGGTGCGCTCGAGCTCGAGGCGGCCTGACCATTGCCCTGCGGCACGCCGGCATAATCGGTGTCGAACGTGTACATGTCGCGCGGCTTGAACGGGCGCAGGACGAGGTACAGCGTGCCCTCCTGCGACTCGGCGGCGAGCTTGAGCGCGTCGGCTGGCTTCAAGGCGACGGTGGCGGTGGCCATCGTGTCGCTCGAGGCCTTGGTGTTGACGCTGCCGACATTCGCTGTGCCGGAGCTTGCATCCTGCTTGTCGCCTGAGGAACCGTCTTTCTTGCTGCTATCGCCGATTGGCGTGTTCGGCAGGTCTGCCATGCGGTTGATGCCGAGCAAGAGGACGTCCTGCAGGATGATGCGGCCATTGACGCCGTTCTCCTTCGTGCCGGTGATGATCATGATGTCGACGTAGTCGCCCGGATGCGCGAAGCCCGAGACGCCGGTGACGTCGTTTATGGGGATGGTCACGGCGCGGCAGTCGGGCGGGATGATGCCCGTGAAGCCCGCCATGCGGATGTCGACGTAGACCTTGCGCGAGGTCATGATGTCGCCCTGCTGTATCGCGGTGCTCGTCGGATGATCGACGGCGTCGGCGACGTCATGGAAAGCGCCCTCGGGCACGAGCTCACTCGGGACCTCTACGACCTTGAGCATGTCCTCTTTGACGACGGTGCGCTCGGGGATGTCCTGCTTGGCGGCGACGACCTGCACGAGGTTGGTCTGTGGCTTCTCGGCCACTTTCTCGTCGTCACCGGACATTGCGAGGTATACCATGAGGCCGAGCAGGATGCTGACGACGCCTGCCGCCACCACCCATTGACGATATGTGATTTTGTCGAGGAACTCACGGATGCGCTCCATGGGTTTCAGCTGATTTGCCATACTGCCATTCCCTTACTTCATTCTCATGAACCTTTGCCAAGGTCCAACTGCAACTGTTGCTGCGACTCTGCCAAGCCTTTGCAGGCAAGGCTTCTCCATCATTCTTATTTTATCGCAATAATTATACCATATCCAGAGCATTTTGTTCTTAGAAATTTTGACGTACGACGAGGTTTTTGCTAGGATAAGGTCAGCATATAACTCTTTTTTACAAAAGGGGTGTTTGGAATGATATTTATCATAATGAAATGCCTGCTCTCGGTACTGCTGGCGGTGGGCGGCGGGCTGCTCGGCAGCCGCTGGATTGCGGCGAGTTACCGCAGGGCGAAGGGCACGGAGGGGCTGCTGAGCTTCCCGGAGCGCATCGAGGAGCAGGAGAAGAAGCGGCCGGGGCGCTTTGCGGTCTGCATCGGTTTCTTGTTCTGCTTCACGATGCTGGAGCTTCCGTACGTGCATCTGACGAAGCTGGTGTTCTTGATGATCTTCCAGTACTTCATGGTGCTCTACACATGGACGGATCTGGAGCAGCGCGTGATCTTTGACCGCATGCTGATCCCGTTCGCGGTGATCGGGCTCATCTCGATCCCGCTGCTCGACCGCGTGCTGACAGACCATCTGATGGCGGCGGCTGTGGGCGGCGTCGTGTTCCTCGCGCTGGCGGTGCTGACGAAGGGCGGCATCGGCGGCGGGGACATCAAGCTCGTGGCGGCGCTCGGGCTCTGGCTCGGGTCGGATATGCTCATGACCGTCGTGATTGCGGGCATCGTGCTCGGCGGGATGGCGGCGCTGATCATGCTCGCGACGGGGAAGCGCAAGAAAGGGGATTACTTCGCCTACGGGCCTTACTTCACAATCAGTGCGCTGCTGTTTACGCTGCTTTGAGTTACGTTTGGCAAGGGGGCCGGGGGATGTATTTCGGCTTCGTCGCTCCGCTGAATGAGCCCTATGACTGGGTTTGCCGTTGAGGCGGGTTCGCCGCCTGCCGCGGCGTTCTGACATCGCACCACTAAGATAGCATGGGGTAGGGCTCAGCCCTGCGGGCTATCGCTGCGCTCCTGCAGGCGAAATACACCCCCCAGCCCCTAGGTACGTCTGTGTGACAGCGTGGCAGCTAGGGCAGGAATGCTTCGTGACAAGAGACTGCGTGGGCAGATGGAAGTGCGCAGGTTGACATTGTGGCTTTGTTGCTGGGCTTGTGTTGGGCTCAGCCCTGCGGGCTATTGCCTTGCGAGTTTTTTGATTACAGTGATTTAGAATGCAAAACGAGGTACCGTTGCGGTACCTCGTTTTTTTATGCTCGTTATTCGATTAGCGGACGCGCATTTCTCTGGCCTGTTCGCGCAGGCGGGCGATGCGTTCGGCTGTATCGGGGTGGGTGCTGAAGAGTTTGGTCAGGGCTTTGCCGGTGCCTTCGAAGGGGTTGACGATGTACATATTAGCGGTGGCGGGCTTGGCGCTCGGCAGGGTCTCCTGAGAGTGGGTGACGTAGTACTCGATTTTCTCGAGGCCATCGGCGAGGTAGTTGGGGTTGCCGCAGATCTCGCCGCCGTCGTGGTCGGCTTCGTACTCGCGGGAGCGGGAGATGGCCATCTGGATGAGCATGGCGGCGATCGGGGCGAGGATCATCATGGCGATGGCGGCGATCGGGTTGACGCCGTCGTCTTCGTCGCTGGAACCGCCGAAGAACATGAAGAACTGGGCGGCGTAGGAGATGACGGTGGCCATCATGGAGGCGATGGTGGAGGTCAGGATGTCACGGTTCTTGACGTGGACGAGCTCGTGGGCGAGGACGCCGGAGATCTCGTTGTAGTCGAGGACGCGCATGATGCCGGTGGTGACGGCGACGGCTGCGTGGTTGGGGTTGCGGCCGGTGGCGAAGGCGTTGGGTTCGTCGGCATCGATGATGCAGACTTTGGGCATCGGCAGGCCGGCGCGGTTTGCGAGGTTCTCGACGAGGGCGTAGAGCTGCGGGGCTTCTTCGCGCGTGACTTCCTGGGCGCCGCTCCAGCGCAGGACGAGGGAGTCGCTGCACCAGTAGCTGTAGAGGTTCATGGCGATTGAGAAGAAGAGCATGATGGTCAGGCCGGTCCGCCCGCCGACGAGTCCGCCGATGAGCATCATGATGACGGCCATGAGGACCATGAGCATCACGGTTTTGATATTATTCATGTTCATGATTATTCCTCCTAGGATATATCTCATTTATCTTGTATATGCTTCAGCCTTCGTGCTGCCGTTCGCGGCGGCGGTTGATGGTGTAGCCGATGAGCAGGACGGCGGCAACGAAGAGGACTTTGAGCTCGAGCGAGTAGGGGGCGAAGTAGACGCCGAGGGCCTTGTCCTCGGTCATGAGCTCGGCGGCGGTCATGCCGAGGATGCCGGCGCCGAGGTAAATGAGGGCGGGGACCTTGAGCATGATCATCAGGAAGATCTGGGCGCCGAACAGGACGATGGGGATGGAGATCATGAGTCCGCAGATGATCAGGCTCCACTTGCCCTCTGGCACGGTGTTGGCGACGCCGGCAAGCGAGAGGATGTTGTCGATGCTCATGATGAAGTCGGCGATCAGGATGGTGCGCACGGCCTGGCCGAAGGTGGTCGGATGATTGCCGCTGTCGTCAACGCGCCCGTCGCTGTGGTCGGTGACGAGCTTGATGGCAATGAAGACGAGCGCGGCGCCGCCGATGAACTCGATGTACGGCGAGGCGAGCAGCCCGGTCGCGAAGAGCGTGCAGACGATGCGCACGAAGACGGCGCCGAGGCCGCCGACGATGATGGCCTTGCGGCGCATCTCATGCGGCAGGTTCTTGCAGGCCAGGGCGATGAGGATGGCGTTATCGCCGGAGAGCAGCAGGTCGAGCAGCAAGATGCCCAAGAGCGCTGCGAGCCATTCCGGCGAGAACATCCCCGCAAAGAATTGTTCCAATCGATTCACTCCCTAAGATTTTCCCATGCCCCTGCATATAGGGCAGTGGTTCTTCTGTAGATTTCTACAGCGTATACGAAAAACCCTGCCCTATATGCCGCCGAAAATGGTGGTAATAGGGCAGGGTCTTGCTTGCTAGCGCCGGCCGCACCGGGATTGCTCCGTCCTGACGATGGTGGCCGTTCAGCTACTCCCCCTGTTGGAAGTATCGTATATCGTGTATGTCCAATATAGCACAATCCTGTGCATCTGGCAAGAGAAAAGTCAAAAAATCAGATATCGAGGTTGCGCACGAGCTTGGCGTTCTCTTCGATGAACTGGCGGCGCGGCTCGACCTTGTCGCCCATGAGGATGGTGAAGAGCTCGTCGGCTTCCTCGGCGTCTTCCATCTCGACGCGCAGCATCGTGCGTCCCTCCGGGTCCATCGTCGTCTCCCAGAGCTGCTCTGGGTTCATCTCGCCGAGGCCTTTGTAGCGCTGGACGGTCACGCCGTCGCGGCCGACTTCGTCGAGCTTCTTGGAGAGCTCATCGTCGCTGTAGGTGTACCAGTGTTTCTTGCCCTTGCGGATCTGGTAGAGCGGCGGCTGGGCGATGTAGACGTGGCCATGCTCAATGAGCGGCTTCATGTAGCGGTAGAGGAACGTCAGCAGCAGCGTGCGAATGTGTGCGCCGTCGACATCGGCATCGGTCATGATGATGATCTTGCCGTAGCGGCGCTTCGAGAGGTCGAAATCCTCGCTGATGCCCGTGCCGAAGGCCGTGATCATCGTGCGGATCTCGGCGTTAGCGAATATCTTGTCGAGGCGTGCCTTCTCGACGTTGAGGATCTTGCCGCGCAGCGGCAGGATGGCCTGGAAGCGGCGGTCGCGGCCCTGCTTGGCCGAGCCGCCTGCGGAATCACCCTCGACGAGGTAGATCTCGGCCTGCTCCGGGTCCTTGACGGAGCAGTCGGCGAGCTTGCCCGGCAGGCTCGACACCTCGAGGGCGTTCTTGCGGCGCGTGAGCTCGCGTGCCTTGCGGGCGGCTTCGCGGGCGCGGGCGGCCATGATGGCCTTGTCGATGATGCGCTTCGTGATGGCCGGATTCTCGTCGAAGTACTCGGAGAGGCCTTCCGTGACGATGGAGTCGACGATGCCGCGGACTTCAGAGTTGCCGAGCTTCGTCTTCGTCTGGCCCTCGAACTGTGGCTCGCGGATCTTGAGGCTGATGACGCAGGTCAGTCCCTCGCGCACATCGTCGCCCGAGAGGTTGGAGTCCTTATCCTTGAGGATGCCCTGCTTGCGCGCAAAGTCGTTGGCTGCGCGCGTCAGCGCGAGCTTGAAGCCGGCGAGATGCGTGCCGCCCTCCTCGGTGTTGATGTTGTTGACGAAGGAGTAGATGTTCTCCTGATAGCTGTCGTTGTACTGCATGGCAATCTCGACGACCGTATCGTCCTTGACGCCGTTGAAGTAGATTGGCTCCGGATTGAGCACTTCTTTCTTGCGGTTGAGGTGCTCGACGAACGAGCTGATGCCGCCGTCGAAGTGGAACTGCTCGCTGCGGACGGGCTCGACGCGCTCGTCGTGCAGGCCAATCGTGATGCCGTGGTTGAGGAAGGAGAGCTCGCGCAGGCGATGGCGCAGCGTCTCGTAGCTGTACGTCGTGACGGAGAAGATCTCCGGGTCCGGCACGAAGTGGACGCGCGTGCCCGTCTCCGTCGTCGTGCCGACAACAGTCAGCGGCTTCGTCGTCACGCCGCGCTCGAAGGCGATCTCGTAGATCTTGCCGTCGCGCTTGACCTGGACTTCCATGCTCGTCGACAGGGCGTTGACGACGGAGACGCCGACGCCGTGCAGGCCGCCCGAGACCTTGTAGCCGTCGCCGCCGAACTTGCCGCCCGCGTGCAGGACGGTCAGGACGACCTCGACGGCCGGCTTGCCGCTCTCGTGCATGTCGACCGGGATGCCGCGGCCGTTGTCGACGACCGTGATGCTGTTGTCCTTGTGGATCGTCACGTCGATGTGGTCGCAGTAGCCGGCGAGGGCCTCATCGATGGAGTTGTCGACGACCTCGTAGACGAGGTGGTGCAGGCCGCGCTCGCTCGTGCTGCCGATGTACATGCCCGGGCGCATGCGGACGGCCTCGAGGCCCTCGAGGATCTGGATCTGCTCGGCGCCGTAGTCGGCCTCGACAGCCGTGACCTCGGCGCTCGACTCATCCGTGTGGATCTCGACGCCCGTCGTGTCGAGGTCCTTGTCGGTGAGGTCCTCGACCTCTTTCTGCGGCGCTGGCGCAGCCTCTGGCTGGTCGTCCGGCGTCAGAGTCAGATCGATGGATTTCTTGTCGTTATCGTTTGCCATAAAAACTCTTTCCTCACTTTTTATCGTTACTTACACCAATGTCCATATCGTAAATCGCGCGCGTGCGGTCCTTGAGCGTCATGGTGGAGATGCCGGACAGGTAGACCCTGTCCGCCGTGATGACAATCGACTTGACGAGATCCATCGAAGCCGTCGTCCGCCACACTTTGCCCTCGGCCTTGCACCGTGCGAAGTAGCGCATATTGTCTTGATTTTCCTTGACGAAAAAGCCCACGTAGTCATAGATCGCGATGATGTCGCGCGTGCGCACGGAGACATCATTGCCCAGATGCAGGAACATGCCACATCATCCTTTCTCTGCATTCTCTGCTTTTTCAGCGTCTGCCTGCTGGCTCTTTGCCTGAGCTGCCCGCTTGCCGTACTGGCGCTTCTGCGCGTGGCGCAGCGGGATGGCCTCGTAGCGCTTCGGCATCTTGTAGTCGGGCGGCCAGTACATGTTGAAGCGCAGCTCGTAGAGCGCCCGCCTGATGGCGTCCTCGGTCAGCTTATCCGGTGGCAGGCAGCGGTAGAGCATGACGAGCGTCTTGGCCTCCATGCTCGTGCGGTCGTTGACGGCAACCTTCGCTGCCATGAGCTGCACGAGCGCCGCGCGCTGCTCGTTGAGCAGCTGCGGCGTGCACTCCGGCACGTACTCGCAGACCTCCTTGCAGCGCGCCCACGGGATGTCTCGCAGGACGGCGCGTATCCTGGCGCGGACGTCCTCCTCCCGCTTCCTGCGGCAGCTGCTGCAGGAGGCGGCCTGTGGCGGGCAGAGATGGCCGCAGGTGGGGCAGGCCTTCCAGCCGCGCGCGCGGCGCAGCTTGTCGAGCTGGCGCCCGTTGCGGTAGAGCTGCCGCAATTTGCAGGCGAGGTCTTCGTCCTCGAGCCCTTCGCTGACCGTCTCGGCGGCCTTGATGTCCGCGGCGTCGAGCGGCATCTTAGCCCGCTCGCGCCCAACGTTGACCTCGGGAACGCTGGGCGCTTCCGATGCCTTCGCTGTCGTATCAGCGGCGGCGTCATGCGCATCCCAGTCCGCTATGCTCCAGGAGCGGCTGAACCGGATGTCCTTGATCATCTCGCCGCCCGCGTAGTTGTTGACCTTCTGGATGATGCGGGGCATCTGGTAGCGCGTCTCATTGCTCCAGGCGGGGTTGCGGCAGCAGACGTAGAGCACCTCGCGCTCGATGCGCACAGCCTTGACGTTCTGTGCGTAGGCCTTGCCGACGATATCCTCCCAGTGCCAGAGCACCCAGTGCTGGTAGAACTCGCGCTCCTGCTTGGGACCGAGCTCGTGGATGGCCTTCGGGATGATGCTGACCACCTTCTCGAGACCCGGTGTGCGCTTTGCCATACTGCCACCTCCATTCCGGACAGCCTGTACCGACGGTCAAACCCTCAAGTCGTGATCTGGCCGCTCTGGACATGGTAGTACCGCCCCATGCCCTCTGCTGGGAAATAGGCAGCATCCGTCGCGGTGATGAGCGTCTGGATGCGCTCGCGGCGGATGAACTGCAGGAGCTGCTGGCGCCTCTTGACATCGAGCTCGCTCATGACGTCGTCGAGCAAGAGGATGGGGTACTCGCCCGTCTCGGAGCGCAGGAACTCGAGCTCGGCGAGCTTCAGTGAGAGCACGCCGGTGCGCTGCTGTCCCTGCGAGCCGAAGGTGCGCAGGTTGATGCCGTTGACCGTCAGCACGAGATCGTCGTGATGCGGGCCATAGCTCGTCGAACCGCGCAGGATATCGGTCTCCTGCGATTTCCTCAGCATTTCATTATACCATGAAGCAAAGCCCTTTGTCATGTCCTCGCCGCCATGTACCTCGTAGCTGACGGTCAGGTTCTCCTGGTCGCTCGAGATGCGCCGCTGCATGAGGTTGGCGAGCATGTTGAGCTTGCGTACGGCCTCGATGCGCTTGTGGATGATCTTCTCGGCGCTCGCTATGAGCTGCTCGTCCCAGAGCGCGAGCATCGACTTGTCGGCGCGCCGCTCGCGGATGCGCTTCAATAGCGAGTTGCGCTGGCTGATGATGCGGTTGAACTCGACGAGCTCGTGGTAGTAGGCAGGACTAGCCTGCGAGATCTCGCCGTCTAAAAAGCGCCGGCGTCCGGCCGGCGCTCCCTTGATGAGGAACAGGTCCTCTGGTGAGAACAGTACAGTGTTGATGCTGCCGATGAGCTCTTTGAGGCGGATCGGGTGGCCATTCAAGAGGATGCGGCGCCTCTTGGCCCGGCTGAACTGGAACTCGAGGTGATTCATGACGCCGCGGCGGTCGAAGTCGAGGATGATGCAGCCCTCTCCGGCGTCCCAGCGAATGAGCTCGGTGTCGAGATGTGTCCGGTGCGAATGGCCGAGCGAGGCGTAGTAGACGGCCTCGACGACATTCGTCTTGCCCTGGGCATTCGGGCCGAGGAAGATGTTGATGCCCGGCTGCAGCGCGAGCTCGAGCTCAGAATAGTTCCGATAATTTCTCAGCTTTAAAGAACGAACATACATTCTTATATCAGCCTTTCTTGTGGACCTCGTCATGGACGACTTTCCAGGCGCCGAGTCCCTCGACTTCGATGACGTCTCCATCGTGGAGCTGGCGGCGGCGTGCCGACTCGGTCTCGCCATTGCGCTTGATGCGGCGCTCGGCAATCAATGCTTTCGTCTCGCCGCAGGAGCCGAGCACGCCAGCCCACTTGAGGAACTGGTCGAGCTGGATCGTTTCCGTGTCGATCTTGACTTCTTCGATGTTCATGGTAAATCCTCTTTCTGCTTTCTGCGTAAAAATGTGTCTCAATGATTCGTGCGTACCGGCGTCACGATATAGACAAAGCTGTCATCGTCTTCTTCCTGGATGGAAGCCGGGGAGAGTGGCTGGTTGAGGCCGATGCGGCAGGTCTTGCTGTCGATGTTCTTGAGCACGTCGATGATGTACTGCGCATTGAAGGCGATGGCGATGTCCGGGCCATCGATCTCAGCAGGGATGTACTCCTCGGCATTGCCGATTTCCGGGTTGTTCGAGGTGATGTGGATCTGGTTGTCAGCGAACTCGAGCTTGATCGTGTTGTAGACGCCGGCTCTGGCAATCAGGGAGATGCGGTCGACGGCAGCAGCAAAAGCAGCCGTATCCGTCTTGATATGCGTCGCGAAATCCGGCGGGATGACACCGCGGTAGTTCGGGAACTGTCCCTCGATGAGGCGCGAGGTCATGTAGAGATTGTCGAAGGAGAAGCTGATCTGGTTGTAGCTGCAGGAGATCTTGACATCCGTCGGGATGTCCGAAGACATGTTGTGGAGGAGTTCCTGCAGGATGCGCGAGGGGATGATGACTTTGATGTTGCCGATGCTTTGGTCAAAGGTCTCCGACTTGACGGAGAGGCGGTGTGTGTTTGTCGCGGCCATCGTGACCTTGTTCTCAGTGACCTCTAAGGAACAGCCTGTAAAGACAGGTCTTGCTTCATCAGTGCTGCAGGCAAAGACGGTCTTCTTGATGAGATTGCGCAGGATGTTGTCCTTGATGGCGAAGTCGAGATTGCCTTCGAGCGGCTGGATGGTCGGGAACTCGGCTGCGTTCATGGAGAGCAGGGTGAATTTGGCCATGGCCGATTCGATGTGGACGATCTTCTCATCTGCTGTGCAGGCAAGTTTGACGTTTTCCCCAGGCAGCTTGCGGACAACTTCCTGGAAATAACGGCCACCCACGGTCAGTTCGCCAGGTTCCTCGATGTCTGCCTCGATGCGGGCAACGAGGCCAATCTCATAATTTGTTGCTTGGAGTTCCAAGGTCGTGCCTTCGGCTCTCAGATAAATACCGGAAAGGATGGGGGTCTGTGGTTTGGTGGCTACCGCGCGTGCGACGATCTGCAGGGCGTTGGTGAGCTCGTTCTTATTGCATGTGATTTTCATACTTTGGGGCCTTCTCTCTTTTTTTTATGATAACTAAAATATTTATATAAATAGCCGACGTAGTAGTAGGCTGTGTGGAAAAGTGGATAAGTCGTCTGAGGTGTTGCTGTTCATCACAGTTTGCTGTGGGTAACTTGTTCATAACAATAGGGGAGGTTATCCACAGTATCCACGGTGATAAACTCCCCTATCGGTTATCCACAATCCATCGACAGGAAATCCAGAGGCTTCTCCACAGGGTTATCCACGGCGGTCTGTGGGGGATTTACATCTTCTGGATGCTCTCGATGAGGTCTTTGATGATCTTATGAAGCTTGGCGTTCTCCTCGCGCTCTTTGGCGATCTTGTCGTAGGCGTGCAGGACGGTCGTATGGTCGCGGCCGCCGAAGAAGTTGCCAATCTGCGGCAGCGAGGTGTCGGTGAGCTCGCGGCAGAGGTACATGGCGATCTGCCGCGGGAACGCGATGCTGCGCGTGCGTTTCTTGGAATGGAGGTCCTCGATGCGGATCTTGAAGTAGGCGGCGACGATCTCCTGGATGACCTCGAGCGTGACCTCTTTCTTATGATTGTTCGGGAAGACGTCCTTGAGGGCCTCGGCGACGACGTCGGTCGTGACGGGCTTGTTGATGAGGGAGGCGTAGGCGACGACGCGCGTCAGGGCTCCCTCGAGCTCACGGATGTTGCTGTCGATGCGGTTGGCGATGAACATCAGGACGTCGTTCGGCACGTCGACGTGGTCGAGCAGCGCCTTGTTCTTGAGGATCGCGATGCGCGTCTCGAGGTCCGGTGCCTGGATGTCGGTGATCAGGCCGCCCTCGAAGCGCGAGCGCAGGCGGTCTTCGAGCTTCTGGACTTCGCGCGGCGGGCGGTCGGACGACAGGATGATCTGCTTGTCGGCGACGTGCAGGGCGTTGAAGGTGTTGAAGAATTCTTCCTGCGTGCTCTGCTTGCCGGAGAGGAACTGGATATCGTCGACCATCAGGACGTCGATGGTCCGGTACTTCTGGCGGAAGAGCTCGGCCTTGCCTTCCTGGATGGCGCGGATGATCTCGTTGGTGAACTGCTCACTCGAGACATAGAGCACGCGCATCTCGGGGTGGTTCTGCAGCACGCGGTTGCCGATGGCGTGCATGAGGTGGGTCTTGCCGAGGCCGACGCCGCCGTACATGAAGAACGGGTTGTAGACTTTGCCCGGCGATTCGGCGACGGCCATGGCCGCCGCATGGGCAAAGCGGTTCGAGCTGCCGGTCACGAAGGTCTCGAAGGTGTACTTCGGGTTCAGCGACGAGCGGTCGCCTGGCGCGACGATGTGCATGTCGCCGTTGTCGACGGGTGCGGGCGGCTGCTCCTGGAAGAGCGTCCCCTGATTGGGGTCTTCCTTCTTGCGGCTGCTGTGGCCGGCTGCTTCTTTTGCCTCTTTCGTGTCTTTGGCGCTGTCGGCGTCGTTTTCCGGCTTGGTGGGCTCGGGTTCGGGCTCGGGCTGAACGGAGGGCAGGACCAGGAAGTCCACCTTGCGCTTGCTGCCGAGCACGGCGCCGACCGCATCCTCGATGATCGTGAGGTAGTGGCTGGTGATCCAGTCCTTGACGAGGTCGTTCTGCGCGCTGAGGACAAGTCCCGTGGCGGTCAGGGAGATGGGCTTGACCGATTTGAACCACTTGAAGGCTGACTCGGCGAGCGTTTCCTTCATCTTGGTGAGGATCTGCTCCCAAACAGCCTGCAGCTGTGTCTGCTCCATGAAAAAAATCCTTTCCTGCTATTAGAATATGTAGAAACTTTTTCCACAGGTGCATAAGGTTATCCACATTTTTATCCACAGCTGTGGATAAGTATAGTCGTTCCTTGGGTATAGTGGCGGGAAATGTGGATGATATCTTACAGTATCTTACGTTTACGAGCCTTGCCTCGCAGGGCACCAATGGGGTTTTCCGCACAATAATCAACAATATCTTATCAAAAGTAACGGGACTTATCAACAGTTTTTCTGTGGGCAAGTGGCCATAAGCCTGAAAATATCCACAGCCTGACAGCAAAAAGACAAGGGAAAATCCTTGACAGGCCGCGAGTCGGTAGTCTATAATTTGACATAGTTAAAATCTGATACTATGCTTCTATACAGCCAATTAGTCTCAGAGACAAATCCAGAAGGAGGTGTTACACACATGAAACAGACTTTCCAGCCGAACAACCATTGGAGAAAGAAGACCCATGGCTTCCGTGAGCGCATGAAGACGAAGGGCGGCCGTCTCGTTCTGAAGAGAAGACGCCAGCGCGGTAGAAAGAAGCTTTCGGCATAAATCGGATGAGGTCACTTCGGTGGCCTTTTTTGCTTATCTTTTTCCGTTTTACTAACTCGTTCAATTGGATTTTGGGGAAATGCGAATGCTTACCTTACCGAGGAGACGGATCATCAAGCGCCGCAGTGACTTCCAGCGCGTCTATCGGAGCGGCCGCTCTTATGCGAACCGCTACTTCGTGCTGTATGTCTTCCCATCGGATGGGGTGCGCGGCCGCGTCGGCTTTGCCGCAGGCAAGAAACTCGGCTGTGCGGTCACGCGCAACCGCGTCAAGCGCCTGTTGCGCGAGGCCTACCGTCTGAACCAGGACCGTGTCCGCGAGGATGCGGCTCTCCTGCTCGTCGGCCGCAAGCCCATCGTCGATGCCAAGTGCCAGGCCGTGGAGCAGGCTTTCCTGCAGCTCGGCCAGCAGGCTGGCATCTTCAAGGGCTCGAAGAAGGACCTTCACGTCTTTCATGGGGCCCATCATGGGGTCCGTCCGAAGCATGGGAAATCTACTGCAAGGCAAAAGAGGTCCTGAGCTTGAAGACAATTCTGTTTCTATTGGTGCGGTTCTATCGCGGATTCATTTCGCCGATGTTCCCGCCCTCCTGCCGCTATGTCCCGACGTGTTCTGAATACGCGCTCGAAGCGATCGAGCGTTATGGAGCCCGGCGTGGGGGCTGGCTGGCCCTCAAGCGCATCCTGCGCTGCCACCCGTTCCACAAGGGTGGCTATGATCCCGTGCCGTGAGGCATAGGGGATGTTTTTCTGTATTACTGGTATTTTTGTGAAGATTAGGATGTGATATATTGGGTTTCTTTGGAACGATATTCGAACCGATCGAGAATCTCCTGCACGTTGTCCTGCAGGCGCTCTATAATGTGACAGATCTGGCAGGCTTCGGCAGCTACGGCGTGGCCATCATCCTGCTGACGATCCTCATCAAGATGCTGCTCTACCCGCTGACGGTCAAGCAGGTCAAGTCGATGAAGGCCATGCAGGAGCTCTCTCCGAAGATGAAGAAGATCCAGGAGAAGTACAAGGACAATCCACAGGTCATGCAGCAGAAGGTCGGCGCGCTCTACAAGGAGGCCGGTGTCAACCCGCTGGCTGGCTGCCTGCCACTGCTCATCCAGATGCCAATCCTCATGGGCATGTACTACGCGCTCTACAATTTCACGTATCCGACGCCGGAGTCGGCTGCCTTCCTCTGGCTGCCGAACATGTCGGACCCGGACCCGTACTACATCCTTCCGGTCCTCTCGGCTCTGACGACGTTCCTGCAGCAGAAGCAGACGACGACGGAGATGAATCAGCAGATGAAGATCATGATGACGGTCATGCCGCTCTTCATCGGCTGGATCAGCTTGAACTTCCCATCCGGCCTCGTGCTGTACTGGGTCACGATGAACATCGTCCAAATCACGCAGCAGTGGTGGATGTATCGCCACGACGACAAGAAAAAGGAGGCTGCCTGATATGGCAGATACCATGGAATGGACCGGCCGGACGGTCGAGGCGGCGCTTGAGGCGGCCGCTGCTGACCTCGGCTGTGCGCCCGCGAGCCTGGAGTACACGGTGCTCGAGCAGCCTTCCCGCGGCTTCCTCGGCCTGATCGGCCGCAAGGATGCGCGCATCCGCGTCCGCGATATCGATGGTGCTGCAGTGGCTGAGACGAAGGCTGCTGACCCGTCTGCCGATATGGCAGAGCTGGAGACGCGCCTGGAGGAAGAGGTCGAAGAAACGCAGGTGGATGCGCCGGATCAGGCAGCATCTGCTAAGGCCGCCAAGGCAAAGGCTGCGGTGTCGCTGCTCGAACAGGAGAAGCGCGCGCGCAAATTCCTCGAGGATGTGTTCGCCGCGATGAAGATCGAGGTCGAGCTGCAGCGCTCGGAGACGGAGGAGGGCATCCTCTTCCAGATCGAGGGCGAGAGCCTCGGCATTCTCATTGGCAAGCACGGGCAGACGCTCGATGCGCTGCAGTACCTGACGAACCTCGCGGCCAACCGCGGCGTTGCAAGCGAGCGCCTGCATGTCCAGCTTGACATCGAGGGCTACCGCGCCCGCCGTGAGGAGACGCTCACGCGCCTCGCGGGCCATCTGGCTGAGAAGGCCTGCCGCATCGGCCAGGAAATCCATCTCGAGCCGATGAACCGCCATGAGCGCAAGATCATCCACATGGCGCTGCAGGACAGCCGCAAGGTATCGACGTACAGCGCCGGCGATGAGCCGCGCCGCTATGTCGTCATCGTGCCGCGCCGCCGCCGTCGGGCGGAGAGCAATCGGCGCAGCCGGGAGAACGAGGACAATTGATCCTGTCCTCAACTCGGACAGACAGCAAGATACAGAGAGCTGTGAAAGGGCTTTCTCCTTCTGGGAGCAGGCCCTTTTTGCTTTACCTGCCGGGGTCCATGTACTAGAATGATTGAGAACGAAATTGCTTAGAACGACTCGAGATGACTTGAGAGCGAAAGGAAGGGAAGACAGTATGCAGCAGGGAGATACGATCAGTGCCATCGCGACACCGCAGGGCGAGGGCGGTATCGGCGTCATCCGCATCAGCGGGGAGCATGCGCTGAAGACGGCCGGCAAGGTCTTCGAGGCGAAGAACGGCAAGCCGCTCGTCCTGGCGGGCAGCCATCATGCCGTCTACGGCCATATCGTGGATGAGAAGGGGCAGGTCGTCGACGAGGCGCTGGCCCTCGTCATGCTCGCGCCGCACTCGTATACGGTGGAGGATGTCGTGGAGCTGCAGTGCCACGGCGGCCTCATGACGCTGCGCAAGACGTTGGAGCTCACGTGGAAGGCGGGGGCAAGGCCGGCGGAACGCGGCGAGTTCACGAAGCGCGCTTTCCTCAACGGGCGGCTCGACCTCTCGGAGGCGCAGGCCGTCATGGATATCATCCAGGCGCGGACGGAGACGTCGCTGACGATGGCGGCAGGCCATCTGACGGGGCATTTTTCGAAGGGCATCCATGCGATGCGCCACGAGATCCTCGGCATGATTGCCCATATCGAGGCGGCCATCGACTTCCCCGAGGATGAAGTCGACGATGTGCTGACGTACGATATCCAGAAAAATGTGGTTGAGATACGCAACAGAATTGCCGGCCTCTTGCAGACAGCACATGCGGGGCGGATCCTTCGCGACGGACTGCTGACGGCCATCATCGGCAAGCCGAATGTCGGCAAGTCGAGCCTGCTCAATTCCTTACTCCGCGAGGAGCGGGCTATCGTCACGGACGTGCCGGGCACCACGCGCGATTCCATCGAGGAGTACGCTGACGTCGGCGGCATCCCGCTGCGCATCATCGACACGGCGGGCATCCGCGCGACGGACGACGTCGTCGAGCGCATCGGCGTCGAGAAGGCGCGCTCCTATGTCAAGGAAGCCGCCTTGATCCTCGCGCTCTTCGACGCATCGCGCCCGCTCGACGCGGAGGATGAAGAGATCCTCAAGCTCGTGCGCGGCCGCGATGCCATCCTACTGCTCAACAAGGACGATCTGCAACCCGTCGTCACGGCCGAGATGCTGCAAAAGCATGTCAAGAAAGAGGTGCCGGTCATCACGATCTCGACGCGCACGCAGGACGGCCTCGCGGCGCTCACGAAGGCCATCACCGCGAAGGTCTATGCGGGCACGCAGGCCGGGCAGGAAGGCACCTTCGTCACGGACGCGCGCCAGGCCGAAGTGCTGCGCCAGGCGGACGAGCACCTCGCGGCGGCCATCCGCACGATCGAGGCAGATATGGGACTCGACTTCATCTCCATCGACCTGCGCTCTGCCTGGGAGAAGCTCGGCGAGCTCACGGGCGAGACGGTCGGCGAGGATATCATCAATGAGATCTTCAGCAAATTCTGCATTGGCAAGTGAGTAAGTTCGTACCTAATATAGATAAGGGGGATTTTTGTTGTTTACCGCTGGATCATACGATGTCATCGTCATTGGCGCTGGCCATGCCGGCGTGGAGGCGGCGCTGGCCGCTGCGCGCATCGGCTGCCGGACGCTTTTGGCGACGCTCTCGATGGATAATATTGCCCTGATGCCCTGCAACCCGTCGGTCGGCGGCCCGGGCAAAGGCCATCTCGTGCGCGAGCTCGATGCGCTCGGCGGCGAGATGGGCGTCAATGCGGACAAGACTTGCATCCAGTTCCGCATGCTCAACACCGGCAAGGGCCCAGCCGTCCACGCATTGCGCGCACAGGCAGACAAGAAGCTCTATCAGTTCACGATGAAAGAGACCTGCGAGAAGACGGAGAACCTCGACGTCAAGCAGATCCTCATCACGGACCTGCTGCTGACTGAGGACAAGAAGGCCGTGCGCGGCGTCCTCGTCGAGACGGGAGAGGTCTACCTCGCGCCGGCCATCATCATGGCGACGGGCACGTATCTCAGGGGCCGCATCATCGTCGGTGAGCACACCTACAGCGGTGGCCCGAACGGGCAGCGCCCAGCCATGAAGTTCTCGGACTCGCTCAAGGCGGCGGGCATCCGGCTCATGCGCTTCAAGACGGGCACGCCGGCCCGCGTCGACGCCCGCACGCTCGACTACGAGAAGATGCAGATCCAGCCGGGCGACGAGGAGGCGCGCAACTTCTCGTTCATGAGCGGCGAGCGGACGCGCGAGCAGGTGCCATGCTGGCTGACCTACACGAACGAAGCGACGCACAAGATCCTGCGCGACAACATGGACCGCGCGCCGATGGCGAACGGCATCATCGAGGGCATCGGCCCGCGCTACTGCCCGTCCATCGAGACGAAGATCCTGCGCTTCCCAGACAAGGACCGCCATCAGCTGTTCCTCGAGCCGGAGGGCCTGCACACGAATGAAGTCTACGTGCAGGGCATGAGCACGAGCATGCCGATGGACGTGCAGCTCGCCTTCCTCAAGACGATACCGGGCCTCGAGCATGCGCACGTCATGCGCGCGGGCTATGCGATCGAGTACGACTGCATCGACCCGACGCAGCTCAAGCCGACGCTGGAGTTCAAGGATATCAAGGGCTTCTTCTCGGCAGGGCAGGCCAATGGCACGTCGGGCTACGAGGAGGCGGCCGCGCAGGGCATCATCGCCGGCATCAATGCGGCCATGTTTATCCAGAAGCGAGAGCCTCTCATTCTCAAACGTTCGGAGGCCTACATCGGCGTGCTCATCGATGACCTCGTGACGAAGGGCACGAATGAGCCATACCGCATCATGACAAGCCGTGCAGAATATCGTCTCCTTTTGCGCCAGGACAATGCCGACCTGCGCCTGACGCCGTACGGCCGCCGCGTCGGCCTCGTCAAGGACGACCGCTGGGCGCGCTTTACCAAGAAGAAAGAGGCCATCAAAGCGGCGATGAAGCTGCTCAAGGAGACGAATATCAACCCGAGCCAGGAGACGAACGCCCGCTTGCAAGAAGCGGGCATCGAGCCCATCAAGAGCGCGCAGCCGCTCGCGGACCTGCTGCGCCGCCAGCAGGTCGACTATGAGAAGCTGCGCCTCGCGTATCCCGAACTGCCGGAGCTCGCGAAGGAAGTTCGCCAGCAGGTGGAGACTTCGATTCTCTACGAGGGCTACATCAAGAAACAGCTCGAGCAGGTCGCGCACATGGAGAAGCTCGAGGCGAAGCTCCTGCCAGAAGATATTGATTATCAGGATGTGCCGAGCCTGCGCGATGAGGCGCGCGAGAAACTCGCGGCCATCCGCCCGCGCTCGGTCGGTCAGGCTGGGCGCATCAGCGGTGTCTCGCCGGCCGATGTATCCGTGCTGCTCGTCTGGCTTGAGCAGCAGAAGCGTCTTCATGATGCAGCGAAACAGAATGAGGAAGATTGAGAGGGGGAAGATGAATGTTTCGAGATGAGATGAAGAAAGCAACGGAGGACTTCGGCCTGACGCTCAGTGAGAACCAGCTCGTGCAGTTTACGCGCTACTACGAGCTGCTCGTGGAGTGGAATGAGAAAATGAATCTCACTGCCATTACGGAGGAACATGAAGTCGCCGTCAAGCACATGGTCGACTCGCTCTCCGCATATGATCCGACGCTCTTTGATGGTAAGATATCGATAATTGATGTCGGTACTGGCGCGGGCTTCCCCGGCTTGCCACTCAAGATCTTCTGCCCGCAGGTGCACCTGACGCTCATGGATTCGCTGAACAAGCGCGTCAACTTCCTGCAGACTGTCGTCGATGAACTCGGCCTCGAAGATGTGGACTGCGTCCATGCGAGAGCAGAGGAGGGGGCGCGCATGAAGAAGTACCGCGAGCAGTATGACCTCGCCGTCTCGCGCGCCGTCGCCCGCCTGCCCATCCTCTGCGAGTACTGCCTGCCGTTCGTCAAGCGCGGCGGTCACTTCCTCGCACTCAAGGGCAGGGCGTATGCCGAGGAAGTCGAGGAAGCGGCGAAAGCCATCAAAGTCATGGGCGGCAGCCACACTGATGTGCGCGAAGTCCATCTGCCCGGCCTTGATGACAAGCGCGCCATCATCACCGTGACGAAGACCATGCCGACGCCCAAAGCCTATCCGCGCAAGGCCGGCACACCGGCAAAGAATCCGCTTTAATGCATTTTAGACAAAGGGGATGTTTCACGTGAAACATCCCCTTTTGCTTTTGGAAGAAAGGAAGAATCCCATTGAAGATTTCCTATACCGTAGATGCTGCCCACGACGGCAGGGAACTGCGCCAGCTCGTGCGCGCGCCGCTCGGGCTCTCGGCGAAACTCTGGAAGCACATCAAGTGGAATGGCACGATCCTCGTCAATGGGAAGCCGCATGGCGATGCTCGCCTGCGTGTCCGTACAGGCGATGAGCTGACGCTGCTCTGGCAGGAAGCATCGCCTGTCGTACCCGTCGACCTTCCACTCGACATCCTCTATGAAGATGAAACCTTCCTTGTCGTCAACAAGCCGGCGGGCATGATCGTCCATCCGACGTACCGCGCGGCGCGCGACACGCTCGTCCATGCCGTGGCCGGCTATTTCGAGCGCAGGGGAGAGGCGGCGGGCATCCATCCGCTCTACCGGCTCGACCGAGATACAACGGGCATCGTCATCCTCGCCAAATCCGCGCGCATCCAGCACGCGATGACAAAGCATCACGGCCAGATTTACCGCGAGTATCTGGCACTGGTGCGAGGCCATCTGGACCGACCAAGCGGCTGCATCGACATGCCTATCGGTCGTGACCTGAGCAAGGCAAATCACTGGCAGGTGCGCGAGGATGGCAAGCATGCCCTGACAGAGTACGAGACCATCGCATTGTGGCCATCCTATTCCCTGCTTAAAATCCACTTGCTGACTGGACGCACCCACCAGATCCGCGTCCACTTCGCCGCACTCGGCCATCCGCTTTTAGGTGACGCTGCCTATGGCAGTACCTGCGATGTAATCCTGCGCCAAGCCCTGCACGCATGGCGCGTGCACTTCCGCCATCCCGATACCGGCAGGGAAATCCACATCGAAGCACCCATTCCCGAGGACATGCGCCGCCTCATCGGCCACGACATTGTTTCACGTGAAACACAATAACAGCTTGCATCAGCCGTTCCCTACAAAAAATGTAATTTTATCTTGTTGATTTGTTACAAAAAATGTAAAATAGACTCAGATATTCGTTACAAAAAATGCAGAATAGGTAAGAACAGGGGGAGAATATGGAATGGAACGCGCTTTGATAAAGGCTTTACGCCAATGGCAAAACTCCTCACGCCGGAAGCCGCTTGTCTTGAAAGGGGCCAGGCAGGTCGGCAAGACATGGCTCATGAAGGAATTTGGCAGGCAGTGTTACGTCAAGACAGCCTATGTCAACTTTGACAGGAATCCGCGCATGAAGCAGGTATTTGACCAGGACTTTGACATCGAGCGAATACTGATGGCCATCAATCTGGAGACGGGAGTACGGGTGACGCCGCATGATACCCTGATCATCTTCGACGAAGTCCAGGAAGCACCGCGGGCTATCTCTGCGCTCAAGTATTTCTGCGAAGATGCGCCGGACTACCACATCATAGCGGCAGGCTCACAGCTCGGCGTGGCGATTCATGCGGGAATCTCATTCCCTGTCGGGAAAGTCAACACGATGCATCTCTATCCGCTTTCTTTCTATGAATTCCTGCATGCCATGGGCGAAGATGGCCTTGCTCGTATTTTGGATGAAAAGGATACGGGAATGATGGGCCTGTTTTGTGATAAGTTCGTGACTTGGCTCAAGAATTATTATTTTATCGGCGGCATGCCCGAGGCTGTGCAGGCTTTTGCCGAACATCGCGACTATGCAGAGGTGCGCACAATCCAACAGGATTTGCTGGACATGTACGAGGCGGATTTCGGCAAGCATATCGAACCGCGCAAACTGCCGCGCGTGCGGATGATCTGGAATGCCATCCCCGTGCAACTGGCTAAAGAGAACAAGAAATTCTTTTTCGGACAAGTCAAGAAGGGGAGTCGCGCCAAGGATTTCGAGATGGCAGCACAATGGCTGATTGACTGCGGCCTGATTGCCAGGGTATATCGCGTGGCGAAGCCGGCCATCCCGCTCAAAGCATATCTGGAAGAAAATGCCTATAAGCTGTTTTTCCTAGATATCGGCCTGCTCGGCTCAATCAGCGAACTCGATGCTCGCTCTCTTCTGGAAGGGAATCGCGTATTCATCGAGTTCAAGGGGGCCTTGACGGAACAGTACGTTTGCCAGCAGTTTCTCTCCGATTCATCATGCGAGCCGTATTACTACACCTCTGAGAGCGGCAGATACGAGATTGACTTCATGATACAGCAAAGTGGCAGTGTCGTACCTGTGGAAGTGAAGGCGGAGCACAATGTACATGCCAAGAGCCTGCGCGCATATTACGATAAATACCATCCCGATAAGACCATTCGTCTGTCCATGAATGATTATCGCCAGGAAGACTGGGTAGAGAATATCCCGCTCTTCGCCATGCATGCATTCTTCTGATTGTTTCACGTGAAACATTGATAGAGGAAAGTGGGGGCAGGGCAGCGAAGTAATCCTTAACAAAAATCACTGGCTTTACTTGCAGAAAGGTTGTGGTTGTTTTGGATATTGCCGTTTGGCAGGCGCATCTCTTACCGGCGCTGGCCATCGGGCTGGCAGCGTTTATGCAGGGCATCACGGGCTTCGGGCTCGTGATCATCGCTGCGCAGTGAAATCAAAAATAGGCGTCGATGTTTCACGTGAAACATCGACGCCTATTTTCGTTTATTTTTATAGGTACGGCTCCTCAGTGCTTATGCGCTTCGGCGTACATGTCCTTGAGTGCTTTCTTGGCAATCTTGCCGGTGGCCAGGCGGGGCATGGAATCGAGCTGGTAGAAGATGCGCGGCACCTTGTAGAGGGCCAGATTCTGCTGCAGGTACTTCTTGAGTTCGCGCCCCGTCACTTCATAGCCGGGCTGGACGGTGTAGTAGCAGCAGCCGACGTGGCCGCGCATCTTGTCCGGCACGCCGATGACGGCTGTATCAGTGATGTGCGGATAGCTGTAGAGCAGCTCTTCAATCTCGCGCGGGTAGATGTTCTCGCCCATGCTGATGATCAGTTCCTTGATGCGGTCGACGATGTAGAGGTAGCCGTCTTCATCGCGCCGGACGACATCGCCCGTGTGGAGCCAGCCGCCGGACAGCGTGCTCGCTGTCTCCTCGGGGCGGTGCCAGTAGCCGAGCATGACGTTCTTGCCGCGCACGAGCAGCTGCCCGCGCTTTCCGGAGGGCACATCCTGCTCCTGTTCATCGACGATGCGCGTCGTGATGCCCGGGAGCTCCACGCCGATGCTGCCGGGCTTTACTCGCGCGGGTGGATTGACGGAGACGACGGGGGATGCCTCGGACAGGCCATATCCCTCGATGATCGGCATGTGGAATTTCTCTTCGAAGGCGTGCAGGATGGAAAGCGGCAGTGCCGTGCCGCCGAGTATGGTGTAGCGCACCGTCTTCAGGTCTTCGGGCTCGGCCGTCTGGAGCAGTACCGAGCAGATGGACGGCACGAGATAGAGGACGGTCAGACCGTGCTCGCGGATATCCTGCACGACGTTCTTGATCGTATACGAGTCAAACAGGAAGATGGCGGCCCCGGCCAGCAGGGGGTTCATCAAAGACGTGATCAGGCAGAAGCAGTGGTAGAGCGGCAGGACGCAGAGGATGCGGTCCTCGCGACGGATCTGTAGCACGGCCTGGACCTGCTGCGCATTGCAGGTGACGTTCTCGTACGAGAGCAGCGCGCCCTTGGGATGACCCGTCGTGCCCGACGTATAGATGATGACATAGGGCTCCTGCGAGGAGAAGTCGGCGGGAAGCGCCGGTGCATCGGGGGCATCCGTCTCGGTATAAGCGTCTATGGCCAGCTGCCGAATGGATGAAGCGAGCTCCTGATACTGCGGTACCTTAGTCCAGTCGAAGGCCTTGTCCGTCAAGAGCAGGCTACTGCCAGAATCCTTTAGGATATAGCCAATCTCCCGCTGGCTGAGCTGGACGTTGACGGGCACGGCCACGGCGCCGAGCGAGGCAATCGCCATGTAAGCGGCGATATAGTGGACGTTCTTATGAGAAAAAATGGCGACGCGGTCGTGCATGCGGATGCCGCGGGCATAGAGATCATTGCGGTATGCCTGTGTCAGCGCGCGCAATTCGCCGTACGAGAAGGAACGGCCTCCATCGATGATAGCCGGATCTTCTTCGCGGCCGTATCCCAGTAATTCATGAACAAGCATGGTTACATCCTTTCTGAAAAGAGATAAAGAGATTCAGTATTGCTACCGATGTGGCATCAGGGGTTCTCTAAGTCGCCATCGTGGTAGAGGAAATCGAGGTAGGGGATGGCGGCGAGATACTCTGTCCTCGCGGGGATCCAGCTGTCGGTGTAGAGGATATCGGCCTCTTCGAGGACTTTGCGCTGTGGGTCGTAGCGGACGGCGGAACTCGGGAAGAGCAGGTTGGCGAGGCCGTCCTCAGTGTCGGCCAGCGAGCAGTAGAGCATGCCATCGATGCGCTTCATGTTGAGCTTGTCGGTGTAGAGCGGCGGCTCGAGCAGAGGAATCGGGCCCCAGCCCGGCTGCTTGAGGTGGGCGTACTCGGGCAGCTGCAGCTGCTTGCAGACCAGGCGGCGGTAGTAGTCGTCAGTGGAGTAGGTGGCAATCGGCAGCATGGTCTCGCGCGCCTTCTTGAACTTCAACTCGGTGGCTTGGAACGGTTTCTCGGTGATCTTTGTGATCTTGTAGATGCGCTCGGTGTTATCCGGATAGGAGAGCTCAACGTGGAATGAATAGAGCTGATCATCGTCCACGGCTCTCGTGAACCGGTTGTAGCGGATCAGGCCCGTCGCTTTGTCGTAGCTCACGCTGTCGACGTCGTAGCCGACGTCACAGACTTTCTTGAGCAGGGAGCTGTTCTGGGCAAATTTCTGGAAGTAGGCCGTGCCGTATGGCAGCTCGCCTGCCTTGCCCTGGCTATGCTTGAGGCCCTCGATGACGGCCTTGAGCTCCCGGTTCTCGCCCTCGATATTGATCTGCTGGATGGCCTGGTTGAGGTCGACCTGGTCGAGCTGGATGTAGGCCGTCAGATGGCAGGTGACGAGCGTGTAGCCGTCATCTGTCTTGCTCGTCGCATACGATTCGTTCTGGACGGCGAGGATGTTGCCGGATATAGACTGAATCTCATCCTCAGTAAGTACCTGATTGTGCGTCTTAGAATAACTCTGGACAAAGACGCCGGCCTTCTCCGTTGCGAGGCGCAGCGCATCCTTGTGCGCTTCTTCGCGGGCCTTCTTGAGCCCTGCCTCGGAGGTGTCGTCCGTCAGATAGCTGCCCGTCACCTCGACATTCTCGATATGGGCATTGCCGTGCCATTCGGCATAGGCGGGCGCTGCTGCTACGAGCACGGGTACCATGGCCAGCACGCCGAATTTCTGGAACATCAAAATCGCCTCATTTCTAGTATCTCACGTGTATCGGTGTCTTTCTTTTATTGTATCGCAAATGAGAAAACACGCAAGAATTTTATGATAATCTAGTTATCTCCGAAGATATGTGCCGCCGCATTGGCTTCGATATTGTTTCACGTGAAACAATGAATGAAAAAGCCGTGGCCTGTGATGTAATCGCAAACCACGGCTTTTTGTGGGGAGGGAGTGTCCTTAATCATCAAAGAGGCTGATCAATCCGCCGATAATGCCTCCTACCACCAAGACCGGTGCAGCCGCTACGGTTGCGGCACCGATGGCGGCCGTGGCAGCTACAGCTCCGGAGCCGATGGCACCGACAGCACCGGCGGCTGCCGTTCCTGCTGCGACACTTGAAGCAGCTGTAGCAGCCGAGGCGACTGCACTGGTTACTGCTCCGGTGGCGACTGCAGCAGCAGAGGCCCCCGCACCACCAATCGCCCCCGTGATCGCCGTTCCGGCACCGACTGCTGAGCTGATCACAGGAGCACTGGAAATTGTCGCACCCACTGCACCGGCTGTTTCCAATGCAGCTGCACCGATTTCCGTACTGGCCAGCAGACTGCTTGCAGCACCGGCACCGTAGCTGATGACACCAGCTTCCGCCGTATCGACAATCACATCGCCAGCGGCTTCTGCAACCGTCTTATTGCCTTTGGCCACCTGGACGATATTCTTGCCCAGGCTGAAGCCTGCACCGGCAGCTGCGCCGGATTTTGCCGCCGATACGCCGGCATGATGTGCTGCTGCAGCAGTCTTGGCTGACTGATAAACCTTGGGCACAAGCGTCGCATTCGCCTTGCCGGTCACCTTTGTTTCCAGCTGCATGGCATCAGCCAAGAGCTTAGTTTCCTGTTCGGTGACATGGCCTTCCACGACTTTTACGCCGGATTTTGCGGCTTCTGCTTTCAGCGCATGAAAATGGGGATTCCCCTTATCCATCACGATTGTCTGCCCCTTATAGCGTGCAAAATCAATCTGTCCGGGCTTGTAGCCAATCTTCACCTGCTTGAAGCTGGCCGTACCATCGGCTTTGATATGCTTCAGGTCAGCAATGCCGTTGTCATTCAACACGATGGTCGCGCGTCCACGGGCCGAGGATTCTGCCGCTTCCATGCTCTCTCCGACAAAACCCTTGAATCCCTTGCTGCCGCCCCGCATCGTATTCAGGGTTGAAAGCTCTTCCTGGACTGCTTCAAAGGCCCGCACTTTCCGGACTGCCTGGTGCACGGCTTTTGTATTTTTCATCGTACCAACAGTACTTGCATAGATAGGATTCATTTTGTTCTTCATGATATATTCCTCCTGTTTATCATGCCCCCGGGCCAGCTTACTGATGGGCTGGCACGAGTGTATAAAGCTGACGGCAGATATTCAGTCCCGCACGGTAGTCCGAAGAAGTCTTGCTGATGACTACGGCGTGCCGGTGATCTTCGCCATAGTAAATCTTGTAGTGCGTCTTGCTGTCTTTCAGTCTGAATCCGAGCTGAGCCAGCTGCCGGTTCAGCTTCTTGGTCAGATGACGATAACCTTTGAAAATGATTTTTAATTGCTGGTGAAAGGTATTCTGCTGTTCCCGTTTCATGGTGGTTCTCCTTTCTGAGGGCCGCATCTCTTTGTTGTCTTTATGATACGATGTTTGTCGTTGCAAGCCGAGATAAGTACGATGTTTTTTTGATGCATTTTTCGTGCGCAACAATATTCCCTGCGATTGCAAGAGTATTGCAGGAAATTGCAGGAAATTGCAGAACCCTATTCAAGAAAGTTGTTACCATTAGAGAACGATTCACAAGGGGAGAGCTAGTGTGTATATTACCTATCCATTCTTATTGACGTTTCTGACAGTCAAAGAACAGTTGAATCAAAAAGATATTGCCGAGGATCTGAAGGTCAGTCCCTCAAGCATTTCGAGGCTGCTCAACGGGAAGACACCTCAGATGAGCAGTATAGTCACGAATGATAATTTCTATCAACAGTTGTTTTGTCAGGAAGCCTATCCAGAATACGTCCAGAAGATTTATCAGTATCTGCATGAATGTGACGCCTCTGATCAGGAACTCGACGCGCTCTACAATGAGATCTCGCTCTTGGAAAGCGAACACAAGCCACGGGAAAAAGTACAGAAGGCCAGAGAAGCGTTCTTACGTCAGATTGTGGAGCGAGCGGAGGAGTCCCGCGAGGAAAAGCGGGTCAACGAAGCAGATCCTAGCCAGGTTATTTCCTTTGCACCACTGAATTACCGGTTGACAGAGGGCTTTGTCGGACGTACTGATCTTTTGGATAAGCTCTCCTCTGTGATGAAGAAGTACGGACTGGCAGTCCTCTGTGGGATTGGTGGTCTGGGAAAATCACAGGCGGCCTTGCACTATGCAGACCGCCGCAAGCGTGATCAAACCTATGAACAGGTACAGATGGTTTATTTTCACCAAGATCTGAAAACGACAATCCAGGATATTCCCTTTCAGGGCTTGAAGAAATATCAGAAGGAAGACAAGGCCGGTGATGAAGGGCTCCAAGTTCGCATGAAGGCATTGAAAGCGTTTCATGAGGACGCACTCCTGATCATCGATAATATGGATATCATGGGGGCTGCTCTGCCGGAGGAGGATCAGCGCATCCTTGAGGAACTCGCAGATATGGAACTGCATGTGCTGATCACGAGCCGCAACACAACCCTCTACAAGGAAATGTATATGGTTCCCATCAAGCCGCTCAATGATGAGGAACAACTGGAGCTCTTCCGTTTGAACTACAGCCCCCGCAAGGAGGACCCCATTGAGCTGCCGGCCAAGAATATCGATAAGTTCAAGGAAATCTGCCGCATGGTATCCGGTCATACCATGCTGATTGAGCTCATTGCCAAGACGATGCGCGAGTATACCATGTCACCAGCTAAAATGATTACGGTTCTCAAGGAAAGAAAAGACACGCGTGATCTGAAGATCCCCGTCGAGAAAGATAACAATTATGAACAAGAGGATATCTATAATTTGATCTCTACCTTGTTCAATATCAGCGCGATGAATGAGCGAGCGAAGCAGATCCTGATGAAACTCGCCCTCTGCTCGATCAACGGGGTCCGCATGACATTCTTTGATGAGTTCTTGCTGGATGGCTACAGCATCAGCGCTATCAATGTCCTCGTCAATCAGAGCTGGATCATTCGCGAGTCTCATCAGGCGGCCGAGGACGACCGTATCCACCTGCACCCTCTGATCGAAACGGCTGTCCTGCGGAATCTGCACCCGACAATCGAGAAATGCCAGGATTACCTGGATGCGGCAATCCGCGTGTATGCTTCAAATGATGAAGAAATCCAGGCCATGGATCGTCACGATATCTGCACCATCCTGATCCGTGCCGGAGAATTGTTTCATACATCATACGATAGGGATTCGGTCGGTCTGCTGATCCGCCAGGCAAAGGTGATTTACAAGGCACATCAGTACCGGCAGGCTTGGAGGCAATGTAACCTGGCCTTGTCAATCTGCAAGGGTTCTCCGGATGATGCTAGTCAGGCACTGCTGCCGCAAGCGTACTGCCTGCATGCGGATCTGGCTGTGAAGCTCGCAGATTATCAGACCGCAATCCGGGATTACCACACAGCTATCAGCATGTGGGAAGGGCAGGCGCATCCGCCCTACAAAGATATCGTGGAAGCTTATGATCATCTGGCGAATGTCTACCGTAAAGACTCTCAGTACACCGAGGCGCTCGACAACTTCCGCCTGGCTGAAAACCGTATGGATGTCCATGATATCGATAACCCGGAACTGCATGCGGACATCTTGAATAATATCGGGATTGTCTATATCAATCTGGATAATCTCGATAAAGCCCTGGAGAACTATAAAAAGGGCATGGAGATCCGCGAGAAGCAGGCGGTGCCGAACAAGCAGCAGCTGGCATATTCGTATCATAATATCGGTACGGTGTATCAACGGCAGCATCGGTGTGAGGATGCGATAATCTGGCATGAGAAGGGACTGAAGCTGCGCCGTGAAGTCTATACGCCGGACGATCCGACCATTGCGGACTCTCTGACCATGCTGGGAAATGACTATGCGGCAATGGCGGTGGGGAGAGAAGATGAACATTATGTGAAAGCATTGAAATACGTTCAGGAAGGGCTCAAGATACGAGAAAATTCTCTGGGGCCGGACCATCCAGCAACGGCATGGAGCTACGAAAGCCTTGGCAAGATCTACTATCAGCAGGAAGCATATGCACAAGCGAAAGAAGCTTTTTTGAGATGCCTGTCCATTCGTCGCGACAGCCTCGGGAAACGTCATGCTTATACTGCGCAGGTCATGATCTGGCTTGGGAAAACAGAAAGCAAGCTGGGAAATCTTTCAGAAGCACGGGAGTATCTGACGAAAGCCTGCACAATCCAAGAGCAGGTAAAACCATCTGCCGTACCTCAGACGCGGGCTTTGTTGGACGGCATAGAGGATCCTCTTCCTCGGCATTGATCTGGATCATGGCAGCAAAAATCCCGGCGCATGAGTAGTGCGCCGGGATTTTTGCTGTATGTGAGGAAAAGCAGGATGGGAATATGGTAAGCCAAGGAGTGGCGGTGCTTTATTTCTGCGAATAGAAGCCGGATGGCTGTCCCGAGAGATTGATGAGGATGTTCTTCATCTGCGTGTAGTGCTCAAGGATGACTTTGTGCGTCTCGCGTCCGATACCGGACTGCTTGTAGCCGCCGAACGGCGAGCCTTCAGGAATCTGGTTGTAGGTGTTGACCCAGACGCGGCCCGTCTCGATGGAGCTAGCAACACGGAAGGCACGGTTGATATCCTGTGTCCAGACAGCGCCGCCGAGGCCGTAATCGCTGTCGTTGGCCATCTTGATCACTTCTTCTTCCGTCTTGAACTTGATGACGACGGCGACAGGTCCGAAAATCTCTTCGCGGGCAACGCGCATATCGTTCGTGGCATTGGTGATGAGCGTCGGCTTCATGAAGATGCCGTTCTTGAGCGCACCGTCAGTTGCCTGTTCACCGCCGCAGGCGATGGTCGCACCTTCTTCTTTAGCGAGTTCAACATAGGAGAGAACCTTATCGAGCTGAGCTTTATAGATCGTCGCACCGAGCTGCGTATCTTCCTTCCACGGCAGGCCAATCTTGACTTTGTTGAAGCGTTTGGCGAGTTCTGCTACAAATTCGTCATAGATATCTTCCTGAACGAAGATGCGCGAACCAGCGCAGCAGACCTGCCCCTGATTGAAGAGGATGCCGAGCTGGGCACCATCATAAGCCTGTTCGAGGTTGCAGTCCGCGAAGAAGATGTTCGCGGATTTGCCGCCGAGCTCAAGCGTGGCCGGAATGAGTTTTTCGGCCGCAGCCTTGGCAACGGAAAGACCGACTTCCGTTGAACCTGTGAATGCCAGTTTGCAGAAGCCCTTGTGGTCAAGCATGTACTGACCGGCTTTTGAGCCTGCGCCCGTGATGACGTTGAATACACCTGGCGGCAGGACATCCTTGATGAGATCGGCAAAGTACAGCACGGAGAGGGAGGTCGTCTTTGACGGCTTCAGGACCGTGCAGCAGCCGCTGGCGAGTACCGGTGCGAGTTTCCACGCGGCCATGAGGAAGGGGAAGTTCCACGGTACGATCTGGCCGACAACGCCAATCGGTTCACGCAGGATGATGCTCATGGTCGTATTATCGAGCATCGTGGCGGTGCCTTCCTCCGCGAGGATGCAGCCGGCAAAATAACGGAAATGAGCAGCGGAAAGCGGCACATCGATGTTCTTTGTCTCGCGGATGGGCTTGCCATTGTCGAGGGTCTCGATGAGAGCAAGCTCGTCCGTATGTGCGTCGATGATGTCGGCAATCTTGTTGAGAAGGGCAGCACGCTCCTTGACCGTGGTATTCTTCCACGTGGCAAAGGCTCTCCAGGCTGCGTCTACGGCAGCATCGACATCCTGCGATGTGGCTTCTGAACAACTGGCGAGTTTGTCACCAGTCGCAGGGCAAAAAGAATCAAATGTCTTGCCATCGGCTGACGGACGCCAGGCCCCGTCGATGAAAAGGCCATACTGGCTGTTCAGTTTCGTTTCTGGAATCATGCGAATCCCTCCTATATATCTGGACTAAAAGGTAACGTTTCTTTATGTAATAGCTTTTTGCTTTACATGCATTACGACGCCTGTTTCTCTACTCCGGCATCTCTTGCTCCCGGAGCATTTTTTATGGATTCAGGCAGGCCTTTCAACTCAGGACGAGTGATCAGGCGGCCAAGGCGTGTCCCCGAGAGATAATTGAAGATCCATTTAAACGTGACGGTGATATTGGCATGGAACCCTGCTTTCGTGAGCAGATGGATCCAGAGCCAGGCCGACCAGGCGAGAAAACCGCGGCCGCGCAGAGGGCCTGCTTCCATGACGGCTTCACTGTTGCCGATGATGGCCATGACGCCTTTGCTCTTGTAATGGAGGTGTTCCATCTCTTCCCCGCGTACATCATGCAGGATGTTCTTGGCGGCGAGCTCTCCTTCCGCCAGCGCAACGGGGGCAAGCGTCGGCAGAGGACGCTGTTCACCGGGCGGTGCGTAGCTTGAGCAGTCCCCAATAGCAAAGACATCCTGCATGCCTGGGACACGGATCGTATCATCGATGAGCAGGCGTTTGCCGCGGTCTTTTTCGCAGGCAAAGCTGTTGAGGCAGTCCACAGGGCGTACACCTGCTGACCAGACAACCGTTTTCGCCTTGAGCGTGGAGCAAGGCGCATCTTTTGGCGCATTCATCGGACGGTAGGAAAGCGTCTCCCCGTCGTAGCCCGTCACGAGCATGGAGCACTGTACGTCAATGCGTTTTTTCTGCAGGACCTTGAGTGTCTCTATACGGAGCTTTTCGGACATCATGCTGAGCACGCATGGGTCGGCGCCAATCAGATGGATGCTGACTTCCTCAAAGTCAATATGGTGAAACTCTTTCTGCAGGACATCGTAAACGAGCTCGGATACGCCGCCTGCCCCTTCAACACCAATCGGGCCAGCGCCGACAAAGACAAAGGTCAGCAGAGCCTTGCGCTTTTCAGGGTCGGTCTCAGCAGAAGCTTCTTCAAAGACACTCAAGAGATGGCTGCGGATGCGGATGGCGTCCTGCAAGGTCTTCAATGGGAATGCGTTTCGTTCTACTTCTTTATTGCCAAAGAAATTTGGCGTCGAGCCAAGAGCGATGATGAGATAGTCGTAGGGAACATCCCCGTGACTCGTCTTGACAATCTTTGCTTCTGGCTGGATGCCGCGGACTTCTGCTAAAAGGAAATCCACGTTATTTGCTTTTTTGAAGAAACCACGAATGGGGTAGACGACCTCATCCGTCGAGAGCATCGACGTCGCTACCTGATAAAGGAGCGGCTGGAAGACCTGGTAGTTGTTGTGATCGATGATCAGCACATCCACCGGCTGATTGGCCAGCTGCTGCGCTGCTTTGATGCCGCCGATACCTCCACCGAGGATGACGACACGCGGCCGTTCTTTCATGTCCGATCCCGCCTTTCTATTCAAGGATGAAGGGAATATGCTCGTGTAGCGGAGAACGCCTAAGTGACGTTTATCACATTTTGATACTCACTTCGTCTCAATATTTATTATCCTTTAGGTATATTATACACTTATTTTTCAGAAACATAAAATACTAAAAATTTATAATGTATAGCATATTGATATCCTTTATCATGAAGCAAAATAAAAATCCCGGCGGAAATGCGCCGGGATTTTTGCTGTCGATATTTGGTGGATCAGTGATGGAACAGGCGGATGTGCGTCATGGCCATCGTCATGTTGTATTTGTCGGCCGTCTCGATGACATTGTCGTCGCGGATGGAGCCGCCGGTCTGGGCGACGTAGGTCACGCCGCTCTTGTGGGCGCGCTCGATGTTGTCGCCGAACGGGAAGAAGGCATCGGAGCCGAGGGAGACGCCTGTCTCCTTCTTGAGCCAGGCCTTTTTCTCCTCACGCGTGAAGACGGGCGGCTTCTCGGTGAAGACGCGCTTCCAGTCATCGGTCTCCAGGAGGTCTTCCCACTCTTCGCCGATGTAGACGTCGATGGCGTTGTCGCGGTCCGGGCGGCGGACTTCCGGCTTGAACGGCAGGTTGAGGACCTGCGGGCTCTGGCGCAGGAACCAGTTGTCGGCCTTCGTGCCGGCAAGGCGCGTGCAGTGGACGCGGCTCTGCTGGCCGGCGCCGATGCCGATGGCCTGGCCATCCTTCGTGTAGCAGACGGAGTTGGACTGCGTGTACTTGAGCGTGATCAGGGCAATCAGCAGGTCGCGCTTGGCGTTCTTCGGCAGGTCGTGGTTCTTCGTCGCGATGTCCTTGAGGCAGTCTTCCGTGATGGCAACGTTGTTGCGCTTCTGCTCGAAGGTGACGCCGAAGACCTGCTTGCGCTCGAGCTCTGCCGGCTGATAGGCGGGGTCCATCTGCAGGATCAGGTACGTGCCTTTGCGCTTCGACTTGAGGATATCGAGGGCCTCTGGCGAATACGACGGCGCGATGATGCCGTCGGAGACCTCGCGCTTGAGGAAGGAAGCCGTCTGGGCATCGCACTCGTCGGACAGGGCGACGAAATCGCCGTAGGAGCTCATGCGGTCCGCGCCGCGCGCGCGGATGTAAGCCGTGGCAATCGGGGAAAGCTCTACGCCTTCGACGAAGTAGACTTTCTCGAGGACGGGGGAGAGGGGAACGGCGACGGCAGCGCCTGCCGGGCTGACGTGCTTGAAAGAAGCGGCAGCCGGAAGGCCGGTGGCCTCGCGCAGCTCGCGGACGAGCTGCCAGCTGTTCATCGCGTCGAGCAGGTTGATGTAGCCCGGACGGCCGTTGAGGACGGTGAACGGCAGCTCAGCATCGTGCTCCATGAAGACACGGGCTGGCTTCTGGTTCGGGTTGCATCCGTATTTGAGTTCCAGTTCTTTCATTTCCTATTGCTCCTTTTTCACATACAAAAAAAGCCGACACAAATCCAGGCTGTGCCCAGACGGTCGGCTCTTCTTCCCTGTGCTCCCTGTGGTCATCCACTTCCGTCAGTTGCACAGCATCTAGTTAAAATCTATCATCCTCATGGCCTTTTGTCAAGGGCTGTACTGGTCCGAAAAAATAACCGTCATCCCTGTTTTCTTCGGGGCTTTTATGGTATGATTAAAGATGATAAACGTCATACTATGGTTTTGATTCAGTCAATATGCTAGCAATTCTCAATTCAAGGGGGACTTCCATTATGTTGAAAAGTATTGCAGTCTTGACGAGCGGCGGCGACAGCCCAGGCATGAACGCAGCAGCTCGCGCTGTCGTCCGTACGGCTCTGTACGAGGGTGTCAAGGTATGGGGCATCCGCGGCGGCTATCACGGTCTGCTGGAAGAGGATATGTTTGAGATGAAGTCCAGGGATGTCAGTGATATCATCCAGCGCGGTGGTACGTTCCTCGGCACGGCGCGCTGCAAACGCTGGAAGACGCCGGAAGGCCGCATGATGGGCTACAAGCATCTGACGGACCGCGGCATCGAGGGCCTCTGCGTCATCGGCGGCGACGGCTCGCTGCGCGGCGCATCGCTGCTCTCGAAGGAGACGGGCATCCCTATCGTCGGCCTGCCGGGCACGATTGACAACGATGTCTGGGGCTCTGACTACACGATTGGCTGCGATACGGCTGCGAATACGATCATCGATGCGATCAACAAGCTGCGCGATACGGCTTCGGCACATCGCCGCGTCATCGTCCTCGAGGTCATGGGCCGCAACTGCGGCTGGCTGGCTCTCGTCTCGGGCATCTCGGGCGGCGCTGAGTACATCCTCGTGCCGGAGGAGGAGTACAACCTCGATGAGATCTGCGACAACATGACGGAAGCCTACAAGAAGGGCAAGCGCTACATCCTCGTCGTCGTGGCAGAGGGTGCTGGCAGCGGTCAGGAGATCGGCCAGTACATCGCGGAGAAGACGCAGCTCGACACGCGCGTCTCGGTCCTCGGCCACATCCAGCGCGGCGGCTCGCCGTCGGTCATCGACCGCGTCCGCGCCAGCCAGCTCGGTGAGCAGGCTGCCCTCGCACTGATCTCGGGCCTGTCGGACATCGTCTTCGGCTACAGCAAGGGCCGCGTTGTCTCAATCGACCTGCACGATGCAGTCAACAACAAGAAGATCCTCGACCCGGACTACCTGCACCTCGCAAAGGTACTGTTCTGATTGACGATACTCGGATAACGGCAAAGGAGCCCGTTTCTTCATCCACTCGGATGGGAAACGGGCTCCTTTTTTGATGCAGATGTAGTGGACGGGCGAGCAGGGCTGCACAACGCTCCGCTGTGGCGCACTGCTGAATCGATTTTTTCCCTTTTAATGCAGCCTATCAAAAGAGCTAAACGCGCTTTGCTTGGACGACGCTCTTTTGACAGGATTTTGGTGGGGAAAAAATCGATTCTTGACGCAGTGCGCCAACGCTACGCTTTTGTGCAGCCCTGCTCGCCCGAAGGTGCTTCTTGTGCAACTTAGCTCGATTGAAGGCACTGTTGTGGGCAACGCAGTTCTTAGCATGCGATTTTAACTCGGTTAGTAGGCGGGGGCAGGTTTTTCGCATGCGAGCACGGTGAAGGCGTAAGCCGTAACTTCAGGAGGGGGCTGTGTTTCGCCTGCAGGAGCGCAGCGATAGCCCGCAGGGCTGAGCCCTGATAATCTTGGGCATAGAGATGCGATGTGAGAACGCCGCGGCAGGCGGCGGGGGGGCATCGAGAGGATATCGTATCATAGGGCTCATTTAGCGGAGCGACGAAGCCGAAATATAGCCCCCTCCGTCCACACGCATGTGTCTTGCCCATTGATCTTACTCTACACCAACAATCTGTTTAGCCAACTTCACTGCCTTGACGCCATCGGCTGCATAGGCGTCGGCGCCGCAGCTGTCGGCGTAGTCCTGGGTGACGGCGGCGCCGCCGATCATGACTTTGGCGCGTGCGCCGGCGCGGCGCAGTTTGTCGATGACCTTGTCAATCTGCGGCATGGTCGTCGTCATCAGGGCGGCGAGGCCGACGACGTCGGCATTTTGCTCGAGGGCGGTCTCAACGATGGTATCGGCCTCGACGTCCTTGCCGAGATCGATGACCTTGAAGCCGGAGTTTGCGAGCAGTGCGCCCGTGATGTTCTTGCCGAGGTCGTGGACGTCGCCTTTGACGGTGGCGATGACGAAGGTGCCCTTATCGGCTTCGGCACTCGCGGGGATGAGCTCCTTGAGCTTGTCGAACGCCGCGCGCATCGTCTCGGCTGACAGCAGGACCTGCGGCAGGAACATGCGGCCGGAACCGAAGTCCTCGCCAATCTCGGTCATGGCGGCCGTCAGGCCTTTCTCGGTGATCTCGTTGCTGGACTTGCCCTCCTGCAGGGCCTGGATGACGAGGCCGACGATGATGTCTTTCTCGCCTTCGATGACGGCCTGTTTGATGGCATCGAGGATCGGCAGGTCGGTCGTCTTCATGACGGCGGCCTTTTTCGGCACGGCGAGGTTTGCCTCGTCCTGGCTGAAGGCGAGGCCGCAGGGGTCGTCGCCTAAAAGGGCGGCGCTGGCTTTCAGGGCCTTCTGCATCGATTCGTCGTACGGGTTCATGATCGGGGCGTCGAGGCCGGCGGCGAGGCACATCGCGAAGAAGGTGCTGTTGATCAGCGGGCGGTTCGGCAGGCCGAACGAGATGTTCGAGAGGCCCATCGTCGAAGGATAGCCGAGGCGCTGGCGGTAGAGCTGCAGGGTCTTGAGTACCTCGCGGCAGGCGTTCTTGTCGGCGGAGACGGTCATGACGAGGGCGTCGAGCAGGAAGTCGCCGTCCTCGAGGCCGTTTTCCTTCGCCTTGCCGACGATGTACTCGATGGCCTTGAGGCGGTCCTCGGCCGTCTTGGGCACGCCGTCTTCGGTGATCGGCAGGCAGAGGATGGCAGCGCCGTATTTTTTGGCGAGCGGTAGGAAGTCGCGGATGCGGTCGTCCTCTGCCGTTACCGAGTTGATCAGGGCGCGGCCCGGATAGGCGCGCAGGCCGGCCTCGAGCGCGGCGGCATCGCTCGTGTCGATGGCGAGCGGGGCGTCCGTGAGCTGGGCAATCTCGGTCACGGCCTGCTTCATGGCCTTGGTGGCATCGATGCCGGCCACGCCCATGTTGACGTCGAGCAGCCTTGCGCCGGCTTTGACCTGGTTCACGGCTTCTTTCTTGACGGAGAGCAGGGAGCCTTCGCGGATCTCGGCGGCGAGCTTCTTGCGGCCCGTCGGATTGATGCGCTCGCCAATCAGGACGGTCGGCAGGTCCTTGTCGACGCAGACCGAGCGGCTGCGGCTGGCGAGCCAGAGGCGCTTCGGCAGCGGCTCGCGCACGGGCTCAGCCTGCCCTTCGAGCGCAGCGCGCAGCGCGCGGATGTGAGCTGGCGTCGTGCCGCAGCAGCCGCCGAGGTAGGTGGCACCGGCGGCGAGGAGCTTCGGGCCCCAGCTGCCGAAGTCCTCAGGACCCATCGGGAAATGCGTCACACCGTCAACGAGCTGCGGCATGCCGGCGTTCGGCTGGACGCTGATTGGGCAGTCGCAGCTGGCGGCGAGTGTCTTGACGATCGGCACGAGCTGCTCCGGTCCGAGCGAGCAGTTGACGCCGATGATGTCCGCGCCCATGTGGGAGAGGATGATGGCGGCCGACTGCGGGTCGGTGCCCGTGACCGTGCGGCCGTCGTCGCTGTAGGTCAGCTGGCAGATGACCGGGATCTCTGGTGCGACCTCCTTGGAGGCGAGCAGGGCGGCGCGCATCTCCTGGATGTCGATGCAGGTCTCGATGATGAAGTAGTCGACGCCGGCCTTGGCGAGTGCGCTGGCCTGCTCTTTGAAGCACGCATAGGCCTCTTCGAAATCGAGGTCGCCGAGCGGGCTGATGAAGCGGCCCGTCGGGCCCATGGAGCCGGCGACCTTGGCGCGCGTGCCGGCAGCTTCTTTGGCAATACGGACGGCTGCCGTGTTGAGCTCTTCGACGCGGTCCTCGAGGCCGTAATGGTCGAGCTTGAGGCGGCTGGCGCCGAAGGTGTTCGTCTCGATGATGGTCGCACCGGCCTCGATGTAGGCCTCGTGGATGTGCCGGACGACTTCCGGGTGGTCGATGTTCATGAGTTCGGGACAGCCGCCCGCCTTTAGACCGCCAGCCTGCAGCATCGTGCCCATGGCACCGTCAAAGATGTGGATCATAGCCAATTCCTCCAGAGTTGTTCCTGATACGTGATTCCTGATTTCCTTGCTTAAAGATTCTATTGACATAGTAATGCAGTATGAATTCTATGTCAATGCTTTTGTCTCCCGCTCACTTGACCGCCTTGCGGGAGGGGCAGTCGACTTTGTCGCAGGCGGCACAGCCGTTGGGGGAGTGCGCTGCTTCTTCTGAGCCCTTGACTTCCTTATATAGGCCGATGATGGCCGTGACGCTCTTGCGCGGCACGAGCATCTTTGACTCGGACAGCGAGATGCCGATGGTCTCGCACTTCGTCACGCGGATGAGCTCGGGCTGTTGGTCGAGCGGCCAGTCGCCGTAGCCGGGGCTGAAGCGCCAGCGCATGCCATAGCCCTGTGCGGCCATCTTCGGCTTGATGGCCTTCTCCATGCCGTCGGCCAGCTGCTCGACGGCCGTGGTCGCGGCGGCGTCGAGCAGGACGCTGCTCGCGTACTCGCCATCGTCAAAGCGCTTCGTGACCATGTCCTCGATGGCATCGCCGACCGTGACGGCGAGCAGGATGACCTTGTCACAGCCGGAGAGATGCTTGCCAATCTTTGTTCCCTCGATGTGGAAGGGTGGGTCGGCCTTCACGATCTGCTTCTCGCAGTCGTAGTCGTAGAGCTGCCAGATGCCGTGTGGCTCGGCGAGCAGGCGGGCGTCCTGGCAGGCATCCTCGATAAGGCGTTCATCAAAATCCTTGGCGCGCATGAGCCCCGCATAGCGGCGCGTCTCCTTCGGGTCAATCTTCAGCAGTGGGGCATTGTAGACAGGCATGGATATTCCTCCCCGTAATTTTTTAAAATGTTTCACGTGAAACAATGGCATTTTCGCGATTTCTATATTATGATATAGGGTATACAGCGCGGAGGAGCCGTGACGGATGGCAGAGGCTCCTGCCGTACAAGCATTACAAATGTTACAATGTAACAATTATACTGATTCTAGCACGCTTTTACAAGGATAGCTGTGCACTTGTTTACGATTGCAGGACAGAATGGTATGGGAAATCAAAGAAAGTGGTGAAATTCGTGGCAAAGGCAAAGATCATTGCAGTAGCCAATCAGAAGGGCGGCGTCGGCAAGACGACGACATCGGTGAACCTCGCGGCATGTCTGGCGGCAAAGGAGAAGAAGGTCCTGCTCGTCGACTGTGACCCGCAGGGCAATGCGTCGAGCGGCTATGGCATCGACAAGTCAGCGCTCGCGACGACGATCTATCAGGTCATCATCAACGGTGCGGCGGTGCAGGATGCCATCATCAAGACGGAATTCGGCGTCGATGTGCTGCCGGCCAACATCGAACTGGCCGGCGCAGAGGTCGAGCTCGTCGCGGCCATCTCGCGTGAGACGCGCCTCAAGCGGGCGCTCGAGCCGGTCGAGCAGGACTACGACTACATCCTCATCGACTGCCCGCCGTCGCTCGGCCTCTTGACGCTCAACTCGCTAGCCGCAGCAGACTCCGTGCTCATGCCAATCCAGTGCGAGTTCTACGCGCTCGAGGGCGTCTCGCAGCTCATGAACACGATTGAACTCGTGCGCACGAATCTCAATCCGCATCTCGAGGTCGAAGGCGTGCTCATGACGATGTACGATGGCCGCACGCGGCTCGCGGAACAGGTCGTCGCTGAGGTCCGCGAGAATTTCGGCGAGCTCGTCTACAAGACGATGATCCCGCGCACGGTCCGCCTCAGCGAGGCGCCGTCGTACGGCGAGCCCATTCTCTACTACGACAAGCGTTCCAAAGGAACGGACACCTATATGAAGCTGGCAGAAGAGGTGATGGCACATGGTGAGTAAGGGACATGGCGGCCTCGGCAAAGGACTCGGCGCGCTCTTGAAGAACCGCGAGATCACACCGGCCAAAGACCAGGTGCAGGAAATCGCGGCCGATGAGATCCGGGCCAACCGCTATCAGCCGCGCCAGAATTTCGACGAGGCGGCGCTCGAGGATCTCAGCGAGTCCATCCGCCAGTACGGCATCCTGCAGCCCCTGATCGTCCGGCGCTTGCCGGAGAAGGGCTACGAGCTCATCGCCGGTGAGCGCCGCCTGCGCGCCGCCCGCAAAGCAGGACTTGAAAAAGTACCGGCACTTGTGCGAGAATATAACGATGCAGAGATCAGTGAGATCGCCCTGATCGAGAACATCCAGCGCGAGAACCTCAATATCATCGAGGAGGCAGAGGCCTACGCTTTCCTCATGCAGAACTTCCAGCTGACGCAGGAGATGCTCGCGAAGAAGGTCGGCCGCAGCCGCCCGCACATCGCCAACTCGCTGCGCCTCCTGGAGCTCGCAGAGCCTGTCCAGGACAAGCTCATCGCAGGTGAACTGCTCATGGGGCAGGCACGGCCGCTGCTCGCGCTCAAGGATGAGGCACTGCAGGTCAAGGCGTCGGAGCACATCCTCGCGGAGCACCTGTCCTCGCGCCAGGCGGAAGAACTCGTGCGCTGCCTGCTCGATAACCCCGCCTACCTCGACGCAGAGGCGGGTGGGCCGGAAGACGAGACCGCAGAGGCTCAGGAAACGCAGGAAGCCCAGCAGGATGCCTTTTATCAGGATGCTGTGGGCCGTCTCAATGAGTACCTCGGCACGAAGGTCCGCATCCGCCCCGGCAAGAAAAAGAGCCGCATCGAGATCGAGTTCTACTCCGAGGACGACCTCGAGCGCCTGCTTGAGCTTCTCGAGGGGCAGAAGGACTCGCATCCAACTCCGCCCGAGCACTTCTCTGTCTGATCTTGACGGTATTGTTTCACGTGAAACATCGTCATTTATCTACCGTATCTTATGAAGGAGCATTCAATAGACAATGGACATTCAGGAAATCACGAAATTTGCCCTAAATAACATCATCCCGATTCTCGCTGGTCTCGGCGTCGTCGCCGTCATCCTGCTGGCGCTGCTCATCAACCTCTACATGAAGGTTAGCTACATGAAGAAGCGCTACCGCAAGATGATGACGGGCGCGGATGGCGCGAACCTCGAGCGCATGCTCATCGGCCATCTCAACGAGATCCAGGAGGTATCGGAGGAGAACGCTGCAATCAAGCGCGAGAACGAGCGCCTCGATGGCCTGCTGCAGCTCGCCATCACGCGCGTCGGCGTCGTGCGCTTCCGCGCGTTCGACGATATGGGCAGTGACCTGAGCTATGCCGTTGCACTCCTCGACTCCTACAACGACGGCGTCATCCTCACGAGCATCTTCGGCCGCGAGGATTCGCGCAGCTACGTCAAGCCGGTCGAGAAGGGCCAGTCGACGTACCAGCTGATGCCGGAAGAGCAGCAGGCTCTCGACGAGGCGATGCGCAAGGGCGCATCCGCCTGAGCCATGAAATAAGCTTTGAATTGCGGTAAATCCTATGCTATAATAGGCGTAAGATTTACCGCATCATTTTTTCCAGTAAATTTTTCCAGTAATTCAAAGGCAGTTCTGATCCAGGGAGCGTATCATTTCCGTGGATTATTTTTTTGTTTGGAGGTTTCATCTTTGGCTAAGAGCGAAGAACAGAAAGTGCAGAAGGCAGCCACTGCAGCGGAGCAGGAGGGCGTGACCGAGCAGACGACGGTGATGGCCCCTCTGTCAGACGAGGCAGTCAAGGCTGCGGTGGAAACTGAGAAGGTAAAGGACACGAAGAAGAAAAAGGCCAAGAAGAAGCAGACGATCTATACGATCAAGCTGATCCCCGATGACGATGGCGACACGAAGAGCATCCGCCTGTCGGAACGCGTGCTCAAATACGGCATTGCTTCGGTGGCGGCCGGCGCGCTGCTCTTCGTCGGTGCCTTCAGCTACTCGGTCTACAGCACCTTTGCCAACCAGAATGGCGCTTCGGAGATCCGCGAGCTGCGCGAGGTCAACAACATCCAGCAGGAGCAGCTCCTGCAGCTCTCCAAGAAGGCCAATGCCCTGCAGGATGAGATTGACCAGCTCACGCAGCTCGAGTCCGACCTGCGCCGCATGTCGGGGGCAGGCCCGGCGCAGGATGACGGTTCGGGCGACGGCAGCGGCCTGACGAATGACGGCACGAGCGGCAAGCACGATGGCCAGGGCGGCCCGTACGCGCAGCAGCCGAGCCTCGACAACGTCAGCGAGGCGCTCGACAATGTCGAGAAGGACATCGAGAAGCGCCGCGCCTCGCTCCTCGAGCTGCAGGAGCAGCTCAAGGCACAGCAGGAATCGATGGGGACGCCGGGGATGGTTTCGCTGCCGGGCTCGCTCGTCGGCAGCACGGTGTCGGTCACGACGCCGACGGGCTGGCCGGCGCGCGGTGAGGTCAGCTCGCCGTACGGCCTGCGCTGGAACGGTTCGGACTTCCATCCGGGCATCGATATCGCCAACGACATGGGCACGCCAATCGTCGCGACGGCTGACGGCACGGTCACCACGGCCGGCTGGAATGCGGGCGGTTACGGCAACATGGTCGACATTGACCACGGCAACGGTGTCACGACGCGCTACGGCCATGCGATGCAGGTCGTCGTCAGCGCCGGCCAGCACGTGCGCCGCGGCCAGATCATCGCCTACATGGGCAGCACGGGCTTCTCGACGGGCCCGCACGTCCACTACGAAGTCCGCGTCAATGGCCAGGCGGTCAATCCGGTCAGCTATCTCTGATCAGGAAAAAGAGCATATCTTGACGCGCAGGGCTGTGAAAAGCCATGAGAAATCCGCACAAACGCATTTATTCGCGTTTGTGCGGATTTTTTTGTATTTATTATGATTTTCGATGATAGTCGAGGTAAATGATACGATAGGTGGGGGTATTCGTGTATACATGTTAAGTTATGGTTGACATGTCTAGTATACATTTTTATAATAGAAGTTACGTAACGCCATATGCATTGTGTAGATACATTTGTGTATTGATTGTATCAGGATAGAAGGAGAGACCGCTATGTGTCGGATAGGTTCCATAAAGAGTAAAGTACCCATTCAGCCCTCCAAGGCACTGCATCTCATGCTTCCGCAGCAGGAAGGCCATGACAACTCAGGCTTCGCGATGGTCATGCAGGATCTGTACGGGATCTTTTCCAATTATAAAGACAAGCCGCTGTTATCGCTCGCCTGCACGCAGCGCGGTGCCCAGCTCGTCGAGGAGTACATGGATACCCACAACTTCGTGCAGCTGGCTGAGTGGATCCCGGTTCCGGACAAGCAGCCGGGCCTCGACATCCAGGCCATGCCGTACTACATCTTCCGCAACTACGATTATCCGGAAGATGCAGAGCACATGACGAAAGAGCAGAAGGAAGACCTGCTGCTCGACACGCGCCTGGCTCTGCGCAAGATCCTTGAGAAGGAGAATGCCGGTTACGTCTACTCGTTCTGGCCGGATGTGCTGACGCTCAAGGAGATCGGCGATCCGCGCGACATTGCGACGTATTTCCACCTCTGGGATGACAATGGCTGCCTCGTCGCAAAATCCATCGTCGCCCAGTGCCGCCAGAACACGAACTACGACATCGTCCGCTATGCGGCCCATCCGTTCTTCCTGCAGGGCTACACGCTCTGCGCGAACGGCGAGAACACCTTCTACACGAAGAACAAGGAATTCCAGAAGTCGCTGCACCGCGGCTATATCGGCTTTGAGTCCGATTCCCAGTGCTTCCTCAACACGCTTCACTACGTCCATCACGAGCTCAAGTGGCCGCTGACGTATTACAAGCACGTCATCACGCCGCTGCCGTTCGAGGAGATCGCAGAGCGCCCGGACAAGGATGTCCTGATCGCCATCCGCCAGAGCCTCGCCAACCTCGAGATCAACGGCCCGAACACGATCATCGGCGTCCTGCCGGACAAGAAGATGATCACCTGCTGTGATTCCAAGAAGCTGCGCCCGGTCGTCGTCGGACGCACGGATGACATGGTGGCCATCTCGTCCGAGGTTTGTGGTCTCAATGAGATCATGCCGGACCGTGACCAGACGAAGGATATCTACCCGAATGAACGCGAAATCGTTGTGATCGACAACGACCTGGAGGTACAGAGATGGAAGCAGTAAAGACTCAAGACGTGGGCGTCAATGATCTGCCCTGGATAATCGAATATCACCCCGAACGCTGCACGATGTGCGGCAGCTGCGTGGCATCCTGCTCCTTCAAGTCCATCAAGGTGGCAGTGCGCGGCCAGTCCCTGACGGTGTCGGAAAAGCCGGTACCGGAGCCGAAGAAGATCCATCAGGTGCGCCCCGTCATCAAGCAGGTCGCGAGCCTCACGGACTTCTGCCGCGGTTGCGGCATCTGCGAGAAGGTCTGCCCGAATGATGCCATCCGCCCGGTGCGCAACCCGGACACGAGAAAGACCTTGCTCTCGAAGGATCACGGCCCCATCAAGCGCGGCGGCCGCACGAACCTCAATGCACAGCGCACGCTCGACTCGATCGTCGTCGGCCGCATCTCGCAGATGACGGACCCGTCGCTCGATGCCGCGCGCCACACGTTCGACATCCGCTCGCCGTTCGGCCGCGTGCTCTCAGCCAAGGAACTGCCGTTTGCCATCAAGGACGGCAAGCTCGTCGAGACGAAGCACACGCCGCCGGTACACTGGATCTACCCGCTGATCTTTTCCGACATGTCCATCGGTGCGCTGTCGACGCGCGCCTGGGAAGCTGTCGCACTCGCTGTCGGCTACCTCAACGAGAAGTGCGGCCTGCCGGTCCGCATGAGCTCTGGTGAGGGCGGCATGCCTGTCAAGCTCCTCGAGTCGGACTACCTCAAGTACTTCATCATCCAGATCGCTTCCGGCCACTTCGGCTGGAACCGCATCATCAAGGCCATGCCGCACATGAAGACGGACCCGGCCGGCATCCTCATCAAGATCGGCCAGGGCGCAAAGCCGGGTGACGGCGGCCTGCTGCCGGAGGCAAAGGTTGCCGAGCACGTCCAGGCCATCCGCGGTGTCCCGAAGGCGACGCTCGCATCGCCGCCGAACCACCAGGGCCTTTACTCCATCGAGGAATCCGTCCAGAAGATGCATCTCTCGATGAACGCGGCCTTCGGCTTCCGCGTGCCGGTCGCCATCAAGTGCGCGGCTTCGGCTACGTCGGTCTCCGTCTACAACAACCTGCTGCGCGACCCGTACAAGATCTGCGGCGGCTTCTTCATCGACGGCATCCAGGGCGGCACGGGCGCGGCCAACGAGGTCTCCCTCGACCACACGGGCCATCCGGTCGTCTCGAAGATCCGCGACTGCTATCTCGCAGCCGTCAAGCAGGGCCTGCAGGGGCAGATCCCGCTCTACGGCGGCGGCGGTATCGGCATGACGGGCAATGCCGCAGCCGATGCCTTCAAGATGATGTGCCTCGGCGCCAACGGCGTCTTCGTCGGCAAGATCCTCATCCAGCTCCTGGGCTGCATCGGCAATGAGCAGGGCCGCTGCAATGCCTGCAACACGGGCAAGTGCCCGATGGGCATCTGCTCGCAGGATCCGCGCCTCGTCAAGCGCCTCGACATCGACCGCGGCGCCCAGAAGATCGTCGATTACGTGCTGGCCTTCGATGCGGAGCTCAAGAAGCTCATGGCACCGATCGGCAACAGCTCGCTGCCGATCGGCCGCAGCGACGCGCTCGTCTCCACGGACAAGGCCGTGGCAGACAAGCTTGGCATCCAGTACGTTTGCTGATAGCAGGAGGAGAGCTCAATGTTTAAGATAGATACCATGAAGGGGCATGAACGCATGTCCACCCAGGACCTGCTCCTGGCCATCGGCGAAGCCGTCAAGCAGGGGGAGACAGACTTTGAGATCAAGGCGTCGGGCCAGCACGACATCGGCGGCCCGCTCTGGCATCCGGAAGGCAAGAAGCTGCACTTCCACGTCTGGAACGCCGGCCAGCGCACGGGCTCGATGTGCCTGCCGGGCACGGAGATCGTCATCGAGGAGTCGACGTCGGCAGATGTCGGCTGGCTCAACGCCGGCGGCATCATCACCGTCAAGGGCGATGCCGGCGATACGGCCGGCCACTGCTCGTCGGGCGGCAAGATCTTCATCGGCGGCCGCGGCGGCACGCGCACGGGCTCGCTGATGAAGCACGATCCGCTCTACGAAGAGCCGGAGCTCTGGATCCTCAAGAATGTCGGCTCGTTCTCCTTTGAGTTCATGGGCGGCGGCAAGGCCGTCGTCTGCGGCTACGACAGCGCCGAGTTTGACTCGGTGCTCGGCGAGCGCGCCTGCGTCGGCATGGTCGGCGGCACGGTCTACGTGCGCGGCCCGATCGGCACGCACCCGGCCGACATCATCTGCTCGGCTCTCGACGAGGATGACATCGCCTTCCTCGCGGGCGGCATGGATGACTTTCTCGCGCACATCGAGCGCCCGGAGCTCAAGGCAGAGCTGACGGACTGGAGCGAGTGGCACAAGCTGCGCCCGCTGACGGCTGCTGAGCGCAAGCCGAAACCGGCGCCGGACCTCCATTCCTTCCGCCTGCACGAGTGGGTCAAGGGCGGTATCTTCTCGGATGTCGCACACGATGACTTCGAGGTACACACGACGATCACGCACGGCCTCTACCGCCTGCGCGTGCCGAGCTGGGACAATGCAGCGTATGCCGCACCGTGCGAATTCAACTGCCCGACGGGCATCCCGACGCAGCTGCGCTACAAGTACATCCGCAACGGCGAGCTCGACAAGGCCATCCAGCTCGAACTCGACTACACGCCGTTCCCGGGCTGCGTCTGCGGCTCTGTCTGCCCGAACCCCTGCATGGATGCCTGCACGCGCGGCACGATCGATGAGCCGATCCAGATCGGCGACCTCGGCTACAGCTCTGCCTTTGCGAAGGTAGAGCCGCCGAAGGAGAAGACGGGCAAGAAGATCGGCATCATCGGCGGCGGTGTCGCCGGCCTCTCGACGGCCTGGCAGCTCGCCCGCAAGGGCCACGATGTCACGGTCTACGACGATGCCGACCATATCGGCGGCAAGCTCGAGCAGGTCATCCCGCGCGGGCGCCTCTCGCACGAGCTGCTCGAATCCGAGCTCAAGCGCATCGAGAGCGTCGGCGTCAAGTTCGTCGAGGGCTGCAAGGTCGACCGCGAGAAATTCGACAAGATCCGCGAGGCGAGCGACGCCGTCGTCGTCGCGACGGGCGGCACGAAGTCCCGCTATTTCCCGTGGGAGGGCGTCGAGCACCTGACGATGGGCCTCGAGTACCTCAAGGCCATCAACCGCGGCGAGCATCCGAAGACGGGCAAGAAGGTCGTCGTCATCGGCGCCGGCAACTCCGGCATGGATACGTGCCGCGGCGCCTACGAGATGGGCGCTGAGTCCGTCATCGCAGTCGATGTCCAGAAGCCGGCCGCCTTCGAGAAGGAAATCGCCTACTTCGAGGGCCTCGGCGGCAAGATCGTCTGGCCGTTCTTCACGAGCAAGATCACGCCGGAGGGCGTTTACGGCAATGACGGCCGCTTCATTGAAGCCGACCAGGTCATCGTCTCCATCGGCGAGGCTCCGGTCCTCGACTTCCTGCCGGAGGATGAGGGCATCGAGTACTTCCGCAAGAGCTGGCTCGTGCCGAAGAAAGACCTCTCCATCGCGGACGGCGTCTTCACGGCCGGCGATACGATCAAGCCGGGCCGCCTAACGGATGCCATCGGCAGCGGCCGCAAGGCTGCCTGGTACGTCGACCAGTACGTCATGGGCAAGGAGTACAAGGCCTTCCCCGAGAAGAAGCAGGTCCCGGCAGACCGCCTCTCGAAGGCGTACTTTGAGAAGTGCCATCACTGCGAGCTCGGCGATCCGGTCAGCGACTACAAGCGTTGCGTGAGCTGCGGCACCTGCCGTGACTGCAAGATGTGCCTCGAGTCCTGCCCGGAGAAGGCCATCGACCGCATCGAGCACGAGGACGGCACGATTGAGTACACGAGCGACCCGAAGCGCTGCATCGGCTGCGGCATCTGCGCCGGCGTCTGCCCGTGCGGTGTCTGGACGATCAAGGACAATCCGGAGAAGATCCCGATGTACTCCACGGGCGCCAAAGCCTAAGCATCGAGCGCCTATATAAAAATCAGCCTTTCTGCAACAAAGCGGAAAGGCTGATTTTTTTGTTTCACGTGAAACAACGAGGTGTGTGTCAGTCGGCGTGGTATGGTGTTTCACGTGAAACACCACCTGTCGCTTGACGGCGGTGCTGATAGAGCGCTCTGCTGCCAAAATCGCGCATCCTGGCGGTCAGCAGGAAGAGGCCGAAGATCAGAGCCGTGATGTCAGCGGCCGGCACGGCGAGCCAGACGCCGCGCAGTCCGAAGAGGTGCGGCAGGGTCAGAAGGAAGATGACGATGCCGAGCAGGTTGCGCGCGAATGACATCAGGGCCGATGTGCGCCCGTCGGAGATGGCTGTGAAGAAGCCCGAGATGAAGAGGTTGAAGCCGCAGAGCAGGAACGAGAGTGAGAAGAGCAGGAAGCCCTGGTGCGTGAGCTCGTAGACGTGGCCGCCCTGCGGCAGGAACAGAGAGATTAGGGGTCCTGCGAGCAGGCGGGAGAGCCCAAATGACAGCAGCGCCCCGCCCGCGATGGCCATCAGGCTCAGCCGCACGAGGCGGCGCAGCTCTCCGAAATCCCTGGCGCCGAATCGGTAGGAGAAGACGGGAGCGACGCCGTTCGTGAAGCCCATGTAGATGGCCGTCAGTAGCATCTCGGCGTAGAGGATGACGGAGATGGCGGCGACGCCGTCGGCACCGGCGTAGCGGAAGGTCAGGATGTTGAACAGGAAGGTCGTGATGCCGACGGAGAGCTGCGTGACGAGCTCCGAGCTGCCGTTGTACATGGCCTGGCCGAGCGCGCGCCACTCGAGCGGCGCCTTAGTGAAGCGGAGCGTCCGGCTGCTGCGCCAGAAGTAGGCGAGGCCGATGACGGCGGAGAGCAGGTCGGCGATGCCCGTCGCAAGGCCGGCGCCGAAGACGCCGAGACCGAGGTGGGCGAGGAAGAGGTAGTCGAGGCCCGCGTTCGTGAGCCCTGCCAGCACAGAGACGCGGAAGCCCTGCATCGGCCGGCCGTCAACGATGAAGAACGCGTTGAAGAGGATCATCAGCGCGGCAAAGGGGAAGAAGGGCAACAGGGCGTAGAGATAGCTGCGGCAGTCCGCCATGAGCTCCGGCGAGGCGCCGAGCAGCATGAGCAGGCTGTCGCCGGCGGCAATCGTCAGCGTGGCCAGTGCTATGGCGAGCACGGCTGTCGTCACGGTGATCATCGTGAAGCGCTGGCGCGCGAGCTGCGGCTTGTTCTCGCCGAGATTCTTGGCGACAAGAGCCGAGCCGCCCGAGGCCAGCATGATGGCGAGGCCGAAGACGACGTTGATGGCGGGGTAGACGATATTGGAGGCGGCCAGCGCGTCGCTGCCGGCATAGCGCCCGATGAAGATGCCATCCGTCACCGTGTAGAGCGAGATGATGATCATCATGCCGATGGACGGCGCGGCAAAGCGCAGCAGGCTGCCGAGCCGGAACCGGCGGGCGAGCGGTGAGTGTTTTGTCGTTGTGCGTTGCATATCTATCAAGATCCTTTCAGAAAACTGTCCTATACTCATGGTAGGGTATACAGTAACTGTAAAGTCAAGGAAGAAAGTCATATGGAACCAAAACCGATGCTTCATACGGGCGAATTCGCCAAGCTCTGCGGCGTCAACAAGCGCACGCTCCACTACTACGACGAGCAGGGCATCTTCTCGCCCGACCACGTCGATGCGAATGGCTACCGCTGCTATGCCGTGCGGCAGCTCTATCCCTTCATCATGATCCGGCTGCTGCGGCAGATGGGGCTCGACCTCGCGGAGATACGGGACTACATGAGCCATCGCAGCCCCGCGCGCCTCGAGACGCTACTCGAAGAGCAGGAGGCGTGGCTTGACGGCGAGCTGCGCCGTCTCCAGTACATGAAGGAGATCGTGCGGAACCAGAGGGATGTGCTCGCCGTCGCGCACCGCATCCACTGCGATGATGTGGAAATCGAGGAATGGCCGTCAGCCAATCTCATCTACTCGCGCCCTGTGCGCGCGCTGCTGCAGGCCGGCGATGAGACGGGCGTGGAGCGCGTCATCATGGAGCACATGCGCTACATGATGGAACACGAATTGACGACAGGGCAGGTCTTCGGCGCGATGGTGAGGACCGAGGACTGCCTTGCGCCGAATGGCGAGACAGGTCTTTTTGCGCGATTCTTCACCGTCACGACGAAGAGCCTTGCCTCTGTGCCAGAAGAATTCTGCGCCGTCCGTCCAGCGGGCCGCTACCTCGTGACGTATTTCAAGGGCGACTACATGAAGACGGGGCCGGCCTACGCGCGCCTGCGCCACTGGCTGCAGGCGCATCCCGAGTGGCGGCCGGGAGACTACTCCTATGAAGAGAGCATCTTGGAGGACCTCAGTACCGCCAATCCGCAGGAGTACATCACGCGCGTCGCCGTCCTGCTGCAGCAGGATGGCGACAAGAGAGGAGATAGATGAAATGGATTTAAAGCAATTGCGCTATTTCATGGCGATCGTGGAGGAGCGGCAGATTACGGCTGCCGCGAGGCGGCTGCACATGGCCCAGCCGCCGCTGAGCAATCAGATGAAGCTGCTCGAGGAAGAACTCGGGCTCACGCTCTTTAGCCGCGGCCCGCACCACATCGAGCTGACGGATGCCGGCAGGCTCTTCGCCGCGCGCGCCGAGGAGCTCCTTGAGATGGCCGCAGCGACGAAGCGCGAGCTGCGGGATTTCAAGCAGGGGCTCAGCGGGACGCTGGCACTCGGCACCGTCTCGTCCTCCGGCGGCATCTTGCTCCAGGAGGGCATGCGCGCCTTCCGGGAGACGTATCCGCGCGTCCAGTTTGAGATCCACGATGGCAATACGTATCAGCTCATCGAGCTGCTGGAAAAGGGGCTCATCGAGATCGCCATCGTCCGCACGCCGTTCAATGCCGCGCATTTCAACTGCAAATACCGGAAGCCGGAGCCCATGATCGCCGCGATGACGGAGGACCTCGACTGGGCCCCGGAGCGGGAATCGATCCGCGTGGAGGAACTGTCGGGAAGGCCGTTGATCCTCTACCGGCGCTTTGAGCAGCTGCTCATGGATACCTTCGCCGCGCACGACGTTACGCCCGATATCGTCTGCCGCAACGACGATGCGCGCACGACGATCCTCTGGGCCAACGCCGGCCTCGGCGTCGCCATCGCGCCGGCCGCTGCCGTGAACCTCGCGGCCCACAACCATCTGCACGTCAAGCGCATTGATGAACCGTCCCTGGAAACGCGACTGGCCGCCATCTGGCCGCGCAGCCGCTACCTCTCGGCTGTCGCCAAGCACTTCCTGCAATCTTTTTGACTGAGTCAATTAATTTAACGGAAATTCAACTTCTATTTAAAGGGAATACAAGACGGTTTGTCTATAATACAAGCATCAAATGAGATACAGACTCGCTCGCAAGAGAGGAGAGAGATCATCATGATGAAATGGAAAAAAGGCATGGCCGCCCTGATGGCCGGTATCATGAGCTTTGGCGTGCTGAGCACGACGTTGGCCGTCCCCGCAGAAGCCGCAGCTTCACATCGCAATTACGAGAATCCGCGCATCGAGCAGGACCGCGATGTCCACAGACCACAGCCGCCGAGACGCGACAGAGACCAGGAGAGACGGGACCGCGATTACCGCAATGACAGGAGACACACCTCAAGCGGCACACATTCCACAGGAGAAGTGACGACGGCGGCCGTCCTGGGCGCTGTTGTCGGCGCAGTCATCGCGAAGAACACCTGATGCTTGTGTACCAGGAAATAAATTCGCTTCCGAGGCGTCCAGGAGAAGGAAAACGCCACTGCTCTGGCGAAATCATTACATTGAAATACGAGAATTAAAGACCGCTGTTCTGCAAAGAAAAGCGGTTTTCTTTTTGTCATGATGATCATGAAAGGATGGGGATATCCATGAACTTGAAGCAATACGTCTTGACAGCTCTGGCTGTGAGCGCCCTGACCATGCCGGTGACGGCCAGTGCGGCACCGGCCGCGACGGCCGATGCAGCGGTGCAGGCCGCATCGGCTAAAACGGCGCAGGCAGCGGGGAGCCAGGCGGAGGCAAAGGCTGTGGCCAAGCAGACGAAGTACAGACTGAAGTTCGATGCGAAGAACTACACGAAGGAGACACTGCAGCTCGACGGACAGGCGGTGGCCTTCCGCGCCTACCGCAATGTCGTCTACGTCGCCAAGCCGGCCTCAGCGGCCGCGGAGTCCATGAGTGTCTTCATCCCCGAGGCGTATTTCCAGAAGGGCGGCACGGTCAATGGCTATACGAAGGAGACGGCGCCGATCTTCCTGCCCAATGGCGTCGGCGGCTACATGCCGGGCGACAGCAAGGAACCGAGTGACAGTGACCGCATGAGCGGCGGGGCCAATGCCTCGCTCGTCGCTCTCTCGAAGGGATACGTCGTGGCGGCTCCTGCTATCCGCGGCCGCACGACGGTCGGCGCTGACGGCAAGACGTACGTCGGCAAGGCGCCGGCGTTCCTCGTTGACTACAAGGCGGCTGTGCGCTACCTGCGCTACAACCGCCATCGCCTGCCGGCTGGCAACACCGACAGGATCATCTCGGACGGCACGAGCGCGGGCGGCGCGCTCTCGGCTCTGCTCGGCGCCACGGGCAACAGCAAGGAGTACGATGCTGAGCTCCGGGCCGTCGGCGCGGCAAATGAGCGCGACGACATCTTCGCCGCGATGGTCTACTGCCCAATCACGAACCTCGACCATGCCGACATGGCCTACGAGTGGATGTTCAACGGCGTTAACGAGGCACATCAGAGCAGTGCCCCGATGAGCCCGCTGCTGCCGCTGAAGGCGGGCTCCATGCCGGGCGCCATCAAGGCCGGCGACATGGTCGTGCCGCTTGGCCCGGGGCCCGTTGTGCAGGGCGATGGCGGCATGGTGACGGATCGCCCCGCGAATGCGCCGACGGAGACGAGCGCCGGCACGGAGATGACACAGGAACAGCGCGTAGCCTCGGATCAGCTCAAGGCACTGTTCCCCGACTACGTCAACAGCCTGGGCCTTAAGGACCGTCAGGGACACACCCTGATGCTCAATGAGGATGGCACGGGCAGCTTCGCCGATTACATCAAGTCCGTCTACGCCGCCTCGGCACAGTCGGCCCTCGATGCGGGCGAAGACCTCTCGAGCCTCGACTGGCTGATCATCGAGAACGGTCTCGTCAAGGATGTGGACCTCGCGAAGTACGCGGCCTGGGCGACGCGCCTCAAGGCAGCGCCGGCCTTCGATAAGTTCGACCTGAGTTCCGGTGAGAACGACGAGTTCGGCACGTCGGACAACACACCGCGCCACTTCACTGGCTTTTCCCTGACGCGCGATAAGAAAATGGGTGCGACCATGGCGACCTGGGATGACATCCGCCGCATGAATCCACTCTGCTTCATCGGCCAGAAGGGCGTTACCGTCGCTCCGCACTGGCGCATCCGCCATGGTGCCAAGGACCGCGACACGTGCCTGGCCATCCCGGCCATCCTGGCCTTGACGCTGCAGAATAACGGCTACGATGTCGACTTCTCCTCGCCGTGGGGCAAAGGACATGCCGGCGATTACGACCTCACCGAGCTCTTCGACTGGGCTGATGGCCTCTGCAAGGCACCGACGAAAAAATAAAGAGATCTGTGAGCGATGCTTTTGCATCTGCTCGTTGGGCATCCTGCCAACTGGCAGAATGCCCTTTTTGATTGTTAGAAAACAGTGGTAAAACAACATAAAACGGGTGTCGTTTCTTACAGCTGTACTCTATAGCTTTATGCTATAATAATAACACGTACCGATGTAGGAATGAGTATGGACAGCAAGATATAAGATAAGAAAGGAGCTCCCTACGATGATGACATTGACGCAGATGCGTTATTTCTATGAAGTGTGCCAGTGGCAGAATATCACGAAAGCGGCAGAACACCTCCACGTCTCACAGCCGACGATCAGCGTCGCGATGCAGACGCTCGAGGCGGAGACCGGACTGAACCTGTTTCACCGCGAGGGCCGGAAACTCGTCGTGACGCCGGAGGGCAGCAAATTGCTTGGCAAAATCAACCACATTTTGACCCAGATGGATCAGCTCGAGACGGAAATCCAGGACATGGCGCACAACCGCAATCACATCCGCATGGCGCTGCCGCTGCAGATCGGCACGCGCTTCCTGCCGCGCATCCTCGGCGAGTTCCGGCGCACGCATCCGCAGATCAAGCTCGAGATCATCGAGACGGGCGGCATCAGCGCCCTGCAGATGGTCGAAGAGGAAAAACTCGACATCGCCCTGACGAACTACACGACAGGCTTCAGCCAGAAACTCAGCTACCAGAAGCTATACGACTGCGAATGCTGTTTCGTCACATATCCTTCGCATCCGCTGTCCAAGCGGAAATCCGTCTCCTTTGCGGACTTTGCCGACGAAGAGCTCGTCATGCTCGACAGCCATTACTTCATCTACCGCATCGTCCACGACCTCTATGCCCAGCACAGCTGCAAGCCGCACATCATCCACTTCTCGCCATACCTCCACACGATCAAGAACCTCGTCGAGCGCGGCATCTGCTCGACGTTCCTCGCCCGCCAGGCAGTGCTCCCCGACGAGAATCTCGTTGCCGTCTCTCTCGATAAGCCCTTCTACATCAATTCCGGCATCGTCACCAAGAAGGGCCGCCAGGTCTATGAGGACGAGCAGCAGCTCATTGATTATTTGAAAGAAATTACAAAAGATATGTAAATATACAATGCGAAGATAGAAAAAAAGAAAATAAAAATTAATATTACCGAAAAACTTGATTCAAGAGTTACCTTGCGATATAGTGTAGATAGAATTCATGCAGCATTAATCCATACCTAGCCATACTGTTATGTATACAGAACGCGAGTTTGTATCTGGTTGCATATTATTGGGAAAATGTTGCATTTATATTAAGGAACACAGGAGAAGATTGGGATATCCTGTCGTTTATCGCATCGAACGCTTGATTGCAGGATGTGGAGATCCTCCAAGCGCGCTGAGCAGGCAGATATCACGTCCGTGTTTCTATACCAGTATGTATGGGATGAATGAATATACATACACTCGGGGGTTGTTGGGCTGCGTGTACAGAAGTACAAGGAAGGAACTCTATGAATCGTATTTATCAAGTTGTCTGGAGCCAGGTCAAGAATTGCTACGTCGTCGTCTCAGAGAGCGCAAGCTCCCACAGCAAGAAGAAGTCGGCTCACCTGGCACCGTCGACCACCAAGCGCACCATGCTGGCCATGAGCCTGGGCGCAGCCGTGCTGTTCGGATCGGCAGCTTCAGCATCTGCCGCAGCAGGCAAGGTCATTGGCGGCGGTGGTACAGAAAGTGGTGATACTTCATCTGCACAGGGTGAAGATGCTACAATCAGCGGCGGCTTTGTCAACCATGCAGAGGGGAATTATTCCAGTGTCAGCGGCGGCTCGAAAAACCATGCCAAAGGGACAAATTCCAGCGTCAGCGGTGGTACGGATAACCAGGCCTTTGGAGAAGACTCCAGCGTCAGCGGCGGTGGGCAGAACAAGGCTACTGGCAAGGGAGCCAGCGTTGCCGGCGGTGCACAGAATCAGGCTGGCGGTGATTTTGCCACAGTCAGCGGCGGTACCGGCAATAAAGCATTCGGCTATGGTTCGATCGTCATTGGCGGTACCGGCAATGTGGCGGGCAAGGTGGCCGTCGATGATAAGGGAAATTACCTGACCGATGCAAATGGCAACCAGTATCCGGCCGATCAGGGCAAAGATCCCTTTTTCCGCATCGGTCAGGATTCCGTCGCCATTGGCGGCGTCTCGTCTTCGGTGCAGGGCAACTATTCCGTCGGCATTGCCGGCGGCAGTACCAGCGCCAAGGCTGCCAGCGGCCTGGCTGCCGGCAAACAGGCTACGGTCACGATGGCCAATGGCGTGGCCATCGGCTATGAAGCAACGGCCTCTGTGATCGACTCATCTCGCACAGCAGATACAGAAGGGCGTATTGTATCGTTTGGTCATCAGGCAGGGGATGTTTACTATACCGTAGATTATCAGAACCATACGGTTACAGAAAACAAATATGACTCTGCTGCCTACAACCGTCTCGTCAATGTGGCCGATGGCATCGATGACCACGATGTCGTCGTCATGGAACAGCTCAAGAACGCCAAGGCAGAGGCAGTGGCAACGGCCAAGAACCAGATCAAGGTTAAGGGCGATGAAGTCAACGTTCATGCAGAAGAAACCACGGACAAGGACGGCGTACAGACTACGACCATCAGCCTGAAGCCAAAGGTCACGCTGAAGGAGAGTACGGACACCACCGGCGCGAAACAGGTGGTGCTCGACGGAACAGCAGGCACCATTTCCGCCGGCTTCAGCACGGATCAACAGAACTACATCTCGCTGAACGGGACGACGGGCGTGGCCAAGGTGGGCGCTGTCGAGATTGGCAACCAGGACTTCACCTATACGTATGACAAGCCGGACGGAATGAATAATGACGGTACGGTGAAACTCACGTCCACCCGGTCTGATGCAAAAGGCACCTTTGTGACGGGACTCTCCAACAAGACCTGGACGCCGGGCAACTATGTGACCGGCCGGGCAGCTACGGAAGACCAGTTGGAGCAGGCAGGCCGCCACTTCCTGAGCATCAAGACGGCCAATAAAGATGATGATGGCAATCCGATAACGCCGGTGAAAGAACGAGCACTGGCCAATTACTACAATGATGGTGCCACGGGCTCGGCTTCCATGGCCTTTGGCGTGGGCACCACGGCACAGGGGAATCTATCCCTGGCCATGGGCGTCAACAGCTCCGCTTTAGGCCTGAATTCTCTGGCCATCGGCTATGGCAATGAAGCAGCCGGCACGCAGTCGGTAGCTGTGGGCAACGGCACCAATGCCAGCGGCAATTACTCCGTTGCCATGGGCCTTGGCGCTGAGGCCGGTACGAAGAATACAGATGTAGAGTCTACCGACCATGGCGGTGCTGTAGCCGTTGGTTATGGTGCTGGCGCAGCAGAAACCGGCTCGGCCGCCTACGGCTATTCGGCTACGGCAAGTGCAGTAGAATCCTCGGCTTTTGGTACCAGTGCGCAGGCCAATAAAGAAGGCAGCATAGCCTTGGGTGCTCACTCTGTAGCCAACCGGGAAAAGGGATCTACCGGTTATTTAGCGCCGGATATGACAGATCCCGCCAATGCAGCCAAGGCAGCGACCTGGGTGTCCACTTCCGGTGCTGTTTCCCTGGGCGGAACTGACGCAGCTGAAGCCGGAGCGAACAAGACCATCAGCCGCCAGATCACGAATCTGGCCGCCGGTTCCGAGGACTCTGATGCTGTCAATGTGGCTCAGCTCAAAGCTTTGGCAAGCCAGGGTATGAACTTCCAGGGCAATGATACGACGACCTCTGTCCACCTGAACCAGGGCGGCACGCTCCTGCTCCAGGGCAGCGGTACCAAGAAGGATGAAGAATACTCCACGCAGAATGTGAAGGTCTTGACCGATGCAGCTAATCAGCGCCTGTCCATTGCCCTGGACAAGAATCCGGACTTCGATTCGGTGACGGCAGGCACAGCGCTGACCGACGCAGATAACGGCAAAGCCGGCTCCATCAAGATTGTTGGAGCAGACAGCAAAAGTGCCAACAAGGCCACGACCATCACGGCGGGCTATGCCGCTTCGCCGGAACTCGCCGGCACCAATGGTACGGGCCGCATCAGCTATACCGACGGGGATGGCACGGCTCATACCGTGGCTACCCTCGGCGATGGCCTCAAGCTGGCCGGAGACACGGGAACGGGCAGCGTTGCTCTTGACAATACCCTCACCGTTTCCGGTGGCGCCACGAATCTGGCAGATGGCAGTAATATCGGCGTCACGGCCAATGGCTCCACCCTTTCCCTGCAGCTGGCCAAGAACATCACCGGCCTCGATACGGTGACGGCCGGCGGCGTCAAGATGGGCACGCAGACGGATGGCAATGATACCACTAAGAGTGGGGATTATCTCACAGGCCTCGACAATACGACTTGGACTGTAGGGGAAACGAAGCCGGTATCCGGTCGTGCTGCGACGGAAGACCAACTGAATAGCGTCTCCAATGTAGTGAATGACAATCGAACTAACATCAAGACTAATACGGATAATATCGCCAAAGGGCTAAATTTCTCTGCCAGCAACAAGGTGGATGGCGCCTATAAGACGGTCAACCGCGCTTTGGGCAGCACAGTGGCAGTCCGCGCCAATGATGCCCAGGACGGTCATACCTACAAGACGGACAACCTGACCACGGAGATCGACGACAACGGCATCATCACCGTGAAGATGGACACCAAGCTCACGGCGGATAAGGTGACCGTTGGCACAGGTGACAATGCCATCACCCTTGACGGAAGCAATGGCAATGTGACCACCGGATCGTCCACCCTGGGCGGCACGGGCCTGACCATCACAAATGGCCCCAGCGTCACCACCAGCGGCATCAGCGGTGGTAGCAAGCAGATCACTGAGGTCAAGAGCGGTGCATCCAGGTATGATGATTCCAATAATCCGATATATGGAACAGACACCAATGCCGCCAATATCGGCGATGTCAAGAATATTGCCGCAAAGACGGTCACCGTCAGCGGAGACGGTACAAATACGACAGTCGCTAAGACTACCAATGCAGACGACGGAACGGTGGACTACAAGGTTTCCCTGAATGACAGCGTGACACTGGGCAGCGATGCTGGAACACAGGTTTCCTTGAATGGCAAGACCGGTGTCATCAAGGCTGGCAATCAGGCGACTATCGACGGCAGTGCAGGAACGGCTTCCATTGGCAATCTCTCCTTGGGGACTGTTGCAGCGAATACCCTGACCTTAAAGGGTAAAGATGGCAAAGACACCACCCAGAAGGCAGATGCAGGAACGTATGCAACGGGCTTGACCAATACGACTTGGGACGTCGCCAACCCGTCTTATGTCAGCGGTAGAGCTGCGACGGAAGACGAACTCCTGACTGTATCCAATACCGTTAACTCCGGCTGGAAGGCCCAAATTAACGGCAAGGATGTCAAGACTGTCACACCGACCGATAACACCTTGAACTTTGTGGCAGGGGATAATATTTCCCTTTCCAGCGGCAAGGATATCAAGATTGCCACTACACCGGATGTCAATTTCAAAACGGTCAGCGTCGGTGGTACCAATACTAGCGGCACTTATACAGGCGGCATTTTCCTGGGAAATCAGGCTGGCGGTGGTGCTAATGGCAGTGCTGATTCCCCGATTATGAGTATTACAGGACTTAAAAATACAGCCTGGGTGAAGGACAACTTTATGTCCGGCCGTGCGGCTACAGAAGATCAGCTGAACGCAGTAGCCCAGCAGATTAAAGGCGAAGTCAACGCTGCTGATATTTATGTAGAGAGCGGATCTGTTTCTTATGATACAAAGGGCGATGGAACTGGTACATTGCAGCGTTCTAATAAGACTACAGGCAATCTGACTGGTCTCCACGATTACTATGTCACCGGCGGCAGTGTCAGTGCCGATGGTAAAACGCTGACACTAACGAAAAACGGCGGCGATGCCATTCCGGGGATTGACCTGACCAACGTCCTGGATCAGGACAGCCATCTGGTGGTTGCTGACGGTGGTGCATACACCGTAGACAGTGACGGCAAGGTAACACTCAAGGTAAAAAATAACGTAGCGGGAAGTACTCCTATGGATGTAGTGATTTCCGGCATCGCTAGCAATGCGGCTCTGCAGCAAGGCCTGAATTTCAGGGCCAATGCTGCTGAAAAAACGGATGGCAGTGCTACCTACAATGCCCAGTTGGGAGGAACTGTCAGCGTGTTGGGCGGTGCAGCACAAGAGAAGCACACCTATAACACGGATAACATCACCACTACCATGGACAACGGCACCATTACGGTGAAACTGGACGATAACCTGACTGCCACTAGCCTGACGGCAGGATCGAATACCGTTGATGGCAGTGTAAAAGTTACTGGTGCCAAGGGTGCCTATGTGGAGATGGACGGCAGTGACGGTTCCATTCATCTGGGTAACAACGGCGGCCGCTATTCGGCACTGTATCAGGACTATGGCGGCAAGGGCTTCCTGTCTTCTGAAACCTCACCCCGTCTGGAATATGCGGTGGACAATGACCCGAATACGCGCCATACCATTGCCACCCTCGACGATGGCATGAAATTTGCCGGTGATGATGCTAAGACCGATGCAACAAATGTGGTCAGCAGGGCGCTCAACAGCAAGTTGAATATTACGGGCGGGGCTGATACCAACGGCCTGACCAATGGTAACATCGGCGTGGTGAAGAACGATGCTGGTGACGGGCTGACCATCAAGCTGAACAAAGACCTGACGGATATGAGTACCATCAGCTTTGCGCCGACTGCAGGCACCACCGGCAGTGGCATCAAGATTGGCTCCCAGACCATTGCCAACAACGGTACCAGCCCCAACTCTGCGACTGGCGACTACATCACGGGCCTGACCAACACGAAGTGGTCGAAGGACGGCATCGTCAGTGGCCGGGCGGCTACAGAAGACCAGCTCCAGCAGGTGGCCAAGTCCATTGTCAATGGCTCGGCTACGGGCGGCGGCTTTGGCCTCAGCGCAGATAAGGAAGACAGCGCGAATGCGACGGAGGTCAAGCAGGATCTCGGCAGTTCCATCAAGATTACTACTGGCGGTGACACCAACCTGTCCACGCAAGCAGATTCTGCCAACAAGGCCATCGTCGTTTCTTTGAATAAAGAATTGAACCTGACGAAGACGACCCTTACGGATGGGACAACTGGAGCCACTACGGTGGTAGATGGTAATGGTGTTGTCATTACGCCGAAGCAGGGGACTGATGCGGACAAGGTAAAACTGACCACCGATGGTCTGTCCAACGGCGGCAAGCAGATTACCAATGTACAGAGCGGCCTGACTGGCACGACCATTAAAGATGCTGCCGGGGATGTGTTGAACCATGCGGCAACCATTGGCGACCTGCAGACTGTCAGCAATGGCGTGAAAACAGACCTGACAGCTACGGGTTTGAACTTTAAAGGCAATAATGAGGATACTACGGTTCATCGAAATCTGGGCGACACTTTGATCATTCAGGGAACCGGTGCGGATGGCCGCACCTATGACGGTGGTGCCAATGTGCGGGTTTTGGCTGATGATACGACGGGTACCCTGACCGTTCAGCTGGACCGTGACCTTAATGCCCATACACTGACGTTGGGGAAAGCCAGCACCGGTACGGATAAAACCGGAGAGGCAGGTACCCTGATTATCAACGGAACGAGCAACGATGGTTCAACCCAGCCTGTTTCCATCAGCACAGGCTACCAGAATACCACGGATGATACGAAGACTGCCCTGAAGACCAACATGTCCCGCATCACGTATTCCAGCGATACACAGCATACCCATACCGTCGCTACGCTGGAAGATGGCCTGCAGCTGGCCGGAGATAATGGGAATGCCATTGATACGACGCTGAACAAGAAAGTGACCATCAAGGGTGGGGCCAAGGCTGCCGATCTGGTGGACTCTTCGGATGCCACCAAGAACAATAACATTGGAGTCACCACCAGTACAGATGAAAATGGAAATACCATCATGTCCCTGCAACTGGCCAAGGATATCACCGGTCTCAATACGGTGACGGCCGGCACGGTGGTCATGGGCAATCAGATGGTCATCAGTGACCAAAAGAAATCAGAAACCGGAAGCTTTGTCACCGGTCTTGACAACAAAGATTGGGACGGTAAAGATTATGTTTCTGGCCGGGCGGCTACGGAAGACCAGCTGAAGAAAGTCAGTGATTCCATCCAGACTTCTGTAAACAGTGCCCAGTTTGGGATTACCGCCGGCGGCCTGGCTGATGGCGGCGATGTCACCATCAAGCAGAATCTTGGCAGTGCCATCCGCATCTATGGCGATGCTCCTGTAACCAACGAGAAAAACGATGGCTCCGGGGATTTCTGGGACCGCAGCAAGGCCAATATCCTGACCAAGGTGAAGAAGGATCATGATGGCAATGACTACGTCTCCGTAGAACTCCAGGATCACCTCGAAGTGGGTACCCACGCAGGGAAGGATACAGCTGGCAGGGATGTTGCCGGTGTGGACGGCAGCATGCAGTTCAAGGGCGCTTCTGCCAAAGAGGTGAACATCACCGGCGATAAGGGCGTTTCCCTTAGTGACGGCGATGGCAATGCTAGGACAGTGACGGCTGCTCTTCGCCAGGACAATGGCACGGGCTATCTGGACCTTGCCGGTTCTGAGGGAGCGTTTACCAGCCTGTTTGCCAAGAATGGGGCACAGAATCTGTCTCAGGATAATAATTCTAAGACTCGTCTGACCTATAAGGACCAGAACGATAAGTCTCATGATGTGGCTACCATGGACGATGGCCTCGTCGTCGCTGGTGACAAGGGACAGGTGACGCGCCTGCTGAACAGCACGCTGAAGCTGTCCGGTGGAGCTGATACCACGAAGCTCACCGACAAAAACATCGGCGTAGTAGCCAATAGCTCTGGTGATGGTCTTGATATCAAGTTGGCTAAGGATCTGACGGATATCGACAGCATCACCATGACGGGCGGCCTCAAACTCAATAGCTCCAATGGCTCGTCGACCATCACGGACCTGACGAATACGAGTGTCGATTTGCCTGACTTCGGCAAAGCTGGCCGGGCTGCTACAGAAGAACAGCTGCAGCAGGTGAGGGGCAGTATCACTGACGCTAAACAGGGCGGCGGCTTCGGCCTGGCAGATGACAAGGGGACGGCTGTCAAGGCAGACCTCGGCAGTAACATTGGCATCCATGGGGATGGCAATATCACGACTGCTGTTTCCGACGATGGCAAATCGCTTAACATCGGCCTGAAGAAAGATGTCGACCTCGGCAGCGATGGCTCCATCAAGGCTGGCGGTGTCACGATCGACAGCAAGGGTATTGACGCTGGTGGCAAGAACATCACCAATGTCAAGAGCGGTATTGTCAAGGGCGATGACAGCGACAACAAGAACGCTGCCAATATCGGCGATGTGAAGAACATTGTCGATGGCAAGATCGGTGATGTCAACGGCAAGATTGACAACATCACGAAGGATGTCTCGAACATCAAGACGGATGTATCGACGATTAAACAGACGAAGCGCACATATCAGGGCGATGACGGCAAGGTCGTTAATGTCGACTTTGGCGGTGCGCTGAGCCTGACGGGCGGCGCTACGGAAGTCGCGGAGGATAAGAACATCGGCGTCGTCAAGAACGGCGAAAATGGCCTGTCCCTGCGCCTGGCGAAGAATCTTGGCGGCCTTGAGAGTGTCACGACGGGCAAGACCACGATGGACGACAGCGGCCTGACCATTGCGGGCAGCGATGGCAAGGCTGGCACCACGGTCACGAATAGCGGCATCAAGATTGCCTCTAGCGGCGATGATACGCATGCGGTGGAAATCAGCAATAGCAATGTCTCAATGGGTGGTCAGCAGATTCATGATGTGGCTCCTGGCGCGGCGGACGGCGATGCAGTCAATGTCTCGCAGCTCAAGAAGAGTGTTGGGGCGCTCGGTGGGGCCATCAATCAGGTGGACCGCCGCGTGGATCGCGTCGGCGCTGGCGCGGCAGCTCTGGCGGCCCTGCATCCGCAGGATTTCGACCCGGATGACAAGTGGGACTTCGCTGTGGGCTACGGCAATTACCGCGGCGCGAATGCGGCGGCTGTCGGTGCGTTCTACAAGCCGAATGAGGATACGACATTCTCGGTCGGCGGCACAGTCGGCGGCGGCGAGAACATGGTCAATGCGGGCATCAGCTTCAAGTTTGGCCAGGGCAACCACGTCTCGAACAGCCGTGTGGCCATGGCCAAGGAGATCAAGGACCTGCGCAAAGAGGTCGAGGACCTGCGCAGTGCGCTTGTCGATGTCGCAGCTGGCAAGCAGCTTGACCCGGCGAAGACGAAGCTCTTCCCGGATATGCCCAAAAACCACTGGGCTTACAAGGAAATCTCGGAGCTCGCAGGCAATGGACTGCTCGACGGGTATCCGGATGGTGAGTTCAAGGGCGACCGCATGATGACGCGTTACGAATTCGCGACGATCGTCTACCGCCAGATGATGGCGGGCAGGGAGCTCAGCGACCGCCTCGTACAGGAGTTCGAGCCGGAGCTCGAGCGCATCCGCATCGATGTCGTCGCGCGCCACAAGGACGGCACGCCGTCAATCGAGCGCGTCCGCGTCAACAAGCCTGCTGATGCGAACCGCAAGTAAAGCGCAAACAAGATAAAAATAAAAACCGGAAGGTTTCTCGGATGAGAGACCTTCCGGTTTTTGCTATATGCGATTATTTGGCGTTCTTCTTTGCAAGGAAATCCTTGAGGATCTGGCGCTTGGCAATCTTGCCGGTCGAGGTGCGCGGCAGGGACTGGAGTTCGTGGAACTCGCGCGGGATTTTGTAGAGCGCGAGGTTGGCCTGCAGGAATTTCTTGAGCTCGCGGATGTTGATGGAGGCACCCTCGTGCAGGCTGTAGAAGCAGGCGCCGGCCTGGCCGCGCAGCTTGTCGTCGATGCCGACGACGGCGGCTTCGCTGATGCCCGGGAACTGATAGATGAGCTCTTCGACTTCGCGCGGGTAGATGTTCTCGCCCATGCTGATGATCATGTCCTTGAGGCGGTCGACAATGTAGATGTAACCTTCTTCGTCGGCGCGGGCGACGTCGCCCGTGTGGAGCCAGCCGCCGCGCAGCGCGTTCTTCGTCGCGTCGGGCAGGTTCCAGTAGCCGAGCATGATATTGTCGCCCTTGACGATGAACTCGCCGGCCTCACCTTTGGGGACTTCCTTGCCGTCGGCGTCAATGAGCTTCCAGGCGATGCCCGGCACGACGGGGCCGCAGGAGCCGACTTTCGGCTTCTCAGGCGGGTTCATCGTGACAACTGGCGAGGTCTCGGAGAGGCCGTAGCCTTCGCAGATGTCGACGCCGAACTTGTTCATGAAGTCCTGCTCAATCTGCAGCGGCAGTGTCGTGCCGCCCGAGACGACGAGGCGCAGGGAGGCCATGTCTTCCTTGCTCGCGAGCTTCGTCAACAGGCTGCAGATTGACGGCACGATGTAGAGGTCGTTGATTTTCTCCTCGCGGATGACGCTGATGGTCTCTTTTGGTGTGAAGGAGTCGAGGATGACGACTTCGGCGCCGCAGTAGAGCGGGTAGAGCACGGAACAGGTCCAGCCGAAGCAGTGGTACATCGGCAGCACGCAGAGCACGTGGTGCTCGCGCTTGCAGTGCATGATGCTCATCTGGCTGGCGTTGGTGACGAGATTGCGGTGCGAGAGGACGGCGCCCTTCGGCGAGCCCGTCGTGCCGGACGTGTAGATGATGACGCAGGGGTTCTGCTCATCGAAGGTCGGTGGCAGGGTCGGAGCAGCCGGCAGACTCTCGTCTTTCTTGCCCATCTGGCGGATGTCGTGCTGTGTCACGCGCATGTCGCAGCGCAGGGTGGAGAGCGCGTCGACGAGGTTCAGCGGCTGGTATGTCAGGATGTGGCGCGAGCCGGAGTCCTTGATGATGTAGGCAATCTCACGGCTGCTGAGCTGGAAGTTGATTGGCACGGCGATGGCGCCGAGCGAGACGATGGCCATGTAGGCGTAGACGTAGTCCGCACTGTTGCGGGAGAAGATGCTGACGCGGTCGCCGACGCGCACACCGGCGGCGTAGAGGCGGTCACGGCAGGCGGCGACGTGCTGCTGCAGCTCGCGGTAGGTGATGCGGCGCTCGTGATCGACGATGGCGAGGGAGTCTGGCTTCCCCTGATAGATCAGTTCATGTACAAACATTCTATACCCTATTCCTTCCTGAGAGCCTCAAGACCGCAAGTGCGGAGAGGCCCTCATCGCACAGGACAATTCCTCTTTATCATAGCCCTAATTTTATACCAGGTCATAAACTTTGTCAAAGCATAATGTTGCCAGCTCGTGATTTCAGTCCTCTTCCCCGTCGTGCGGGTGTGCGAGAGCGCTGTGCTGGTAGCTGTAGCCGAAATAGACGAGGCAGCCGAACGTACACCAGACGATGAAGCGGACCCAGGTCTCCCAGGGCAGGTGATACATGAGGTAGCCGCAGGTCAGGACAGCGAGCGGCGCGATGAGCCAGACGAACGGGCAGCGGAAGGTGCGCGGCACCTCCGGCTTCGTGATGCGCAGGACGAGAACGCCGATGGCGGCAATCAGGAAGGCCGAGAGCGTGCCGATATTGGCCATCTCGGCGATGATGCCAATGGGGACGAAGCCCGCGATGATCGAGACGAAGATGCCGCCCATGACGGTGACGATGTACGGCGTGTGGTAGCGCTTGTGGATCTTGCAGACGCGGGCCGGGACCATGCCGTCACGGCTCATCGCGAAGAAGATGCGGGCCTGACCGTAAAGCAGCACGAGCAGGACCGTCGTGATGCCGGCGATGGCGCCGACGCCGACGAGAGCTGAGCCGAGGTTGTAGCCGATGTAGCGCAGAGCAAAGGCCACTGGCTCCGGGTTGTTGAGTTCGGTGTAGGGCACGATACCCGTCAGCACACCGGCGACGACGACGTAGAGGGCCGTGCAGATGACGAGCGAGCCGATGATGCCGATCGGCAGGTCATGCGAGGGGTTCTTGCACTCTTCGGCGCTCGTCGCGACGGCGTCGAAGCCGATGTAGGCAAAGAAGACGATGGCGGCGCCGCCGAAGATGCCCGAGACGCCGAACGGCATGAAGGGCTCCCAGTTCATCGTGTCGACGTGCGGGATGGCCAGCAGCAGGAAGATGGCGATGGCCGTGAGCTTGACACCGACGAGGATGCGGTTGAGCTTCGTGCTCTCTTGCGTGCCGCGGATCAGCAGGACGGAGAGCAGGAGCGTGATGAAGATGGCGGGGATGTTGATGATGCCGCCGTCTGCCGGCACATGCGTGAGTGCATGGCCCGGGTCGATGCCGGCCGAGAGCAGCAGGCCCGTGACGTAGCCGGACCAGCCCGAGGCGACGGCACTCGCGGTGACGGTGTACTCGAGGATGAGGTTCCAGCCGACGATGAAGGCGATGAACTCGCCGAGCGAAGCGTAGGTGTAGGTGTAGGCACTGCCCGACGCCGGCACGATGGAGGAGAATTCCGCGTAGGCGAGGCCCGCGAGCGCGCAGGCGAGGCCGGAGACCATGAAGGAAATCGTGACGGCTGGGCCCGCGTACTTCGCGGCCGCGACGCCCGTCAGGACGAAGATGCCGGTACCGATGACACAGCCGATGCCGAGCAGGATGAGATCGACGGCGCCAAGCGTCTTGGCCATGCCCGAGTGGGCAGCCGTCTCACGCATCTGCTCGATGCTTTTGGTGCGGAATAAGTTCATAAGTTACCATTCCCTTTTCTTTTTCTTCCTTAAGATTTACAACTTTACTAAACTCTATTATTATAAGTAAGGAAAAAGCCTCCGTCAATACGACAGAGGCTCTCTGCAGCAAAATATATCGGGAAATGGGCGTCAGGCGCGGATCCACTCCTTGAATTTCTCCGGCGAGCTGTTGATGACGAGCTCTTCCGGGAAATCGGCCTCACGGATGACCTCTTCCGAGAGTGCGTGGTTGCCGACATCGAGGTCGATGTGTGCATCGCTGCCCATGATGACGTGCGTGCCGTACTTCTTGCAGGCCTGCAGCATCTTCTTGGCGAGGTCGCGCGAGCCGGTGCGGCTGCCGCCCGGGCGGTAGGAGCTGTTGTTGCACTCGAGCAGGACGTGGCGCTCTGCAGCGGCCTTGGCAATCTGGTCGAAGTCAACTGGGAAGACCGGGTTGTCCGGATGGCCGATGATCTTGACCTGTGGAATCCACATGGCGCTCATGATGGCTGTCGTGTTGTCGAGTGCCGTGCCCGGATTGATGCAGGGGTCGTGCAGGCTCGCGATGGCGTAGTCGACGGAGCGCAGTCCTTTCTCTTCGAGGTCGACCTTGCCCGTCGTGTTCAGGATGTTGAGTTCCACACCCATGAGGAGCTCAACGCCAGCTTCGTCGCCGTAGACCTTGCGGTCGAAGATGCGCAGGTTCTCGAAGTAGAAGCGGTGCGTCGAGCCCGGCATGGCCGGTGCATGGTCAGCGATGCCGACGAGTGCGAGGCCCTTCTTGCTGCCCGCCGCAATCATCTCGCGAATCGTGTTGTAGGCATGGCCACTGGCCAGCGTGTGCATGTGGACGTCGAGTAAGTCTTTCATAATAAAATCCCCCAAAACAGTTGATGTATCCTATTGACTATTATACCACGGATGGAGGGAGTCAAAAATTTTTTCAAGAAATTTGAATTTCCCTGTTGACATTTCTGGGGGACTCCTTTATAATAAATCTTGTCGTTAAGACATGGGGTTATAGCTCAGTTGGTTAGAGTGTCTCGTTGACATCGAGGAGGTCACAGATTCGAATTCTGTTAACCCCACCATTTAGAAAGATGAGGTTTCGTCGAACGGCGAAACCTTTTTTGTTTGCTCGCTTAGCTCAGTTGGCTAGAGCATCTCCGTCACATGGAGGGGGTCGGGGGTTCGAATCCCTCAGCGAGCACCAGATTGACATCGTGCCGTGCGCTCTGCGCACGGCTTTTTCGTTTGTGCGGCAATTTCTCGGCTGTGTGCTTGCGGCTTTTCCTATTCTTTTGCTATTAATGTAGGGAAGGGCCGGACACATTGACACTGGGGCCCGCAAGATGATATGATAGATAAGGGAATATCGGTAACTTCTCCAAACTCAAAATGAGATTTTCCAGAGGCCGCCATGATAGGCGGGTGGAAGGTCAATTTGAGTTTTTTCGTCGTGTTTTCACTTCCGCGGTGCAGAGACGCCGCCAGGAAATTGAGGAGGAAATCACTAAATGATCGAGCGTTATACTAAGCCGGAAATGGGCCATCTCTGGTCTATCGAGAACGAGTGGCAGCAGATCCTGAATGTCGAGATGGCTGCCTGCGATGCCATGGCCGAACTCGGAGAGATCCCGAAAGAGGCTGCCAAGAACATTCGCGCGAAAGCAAAATTCGATGTCAATCGCATCCATGAGATCGAGTCGGTCACGCATCACGACATCATCGCGTTCCTGACGAACGTCGCCGAGAATGTTGGTGATGACTCCAAATACATCCACAAGGGCCTGACGTCCTCGGATGTCAAGGACACGGCATACTGCATGATGATGCGCGATGCCTGCACGATCATCCTCGATGACCTCAAGAAATTCCGCGAAGTCCTGCGCCGCCGCGCGAAGGAATTCAAGCATACGCCGTGCATCGGCCGCACGCATGGCATCCATGCTGAGCCGATGACGTTCGGCCTCAAGCTCCTGCTCTGGAGCGCTGAGATCGAGCGCGACATCGAGCGCATGGAGCATGCGAAGAAGATCGTCTCGGTCTGCAAGCTCTCGGGCGCTGTCGGCACGTACTCGAACATCGACCCGAAGATCGAGCAGATGGTCGGCAAGAAGCTCGGCCTGACGCCGGTGCGCCTTGCTACGCAGGTCATCCAGCGTGACCGCCATGCTGAGTTCGTCACGTCGATCGCAATCTGCTCCTCGACGCTCGAGAAGATTGCGACGGAAGTCCGCAACCTGCAGCGCACGGATATCCGCGAGGCAGAGGAGTACTTCTCCCCGGGCCAGAAGGGCTCTTCGGCGATGCCGCATAAGCGCAACCCGATCAACTGCGAGCGCATCTCTGGCATGGCCCGCCTGAACCGCGGCAATGCCGTCGCTGCTCTCGAGGACATCACGCTCTGGCATGAGCGCGATATCTCCCATTCGTCCGTCGAGCGCGTCATTCTGCCGGATTCGTCGATCAACCTCGACTACTGCACGCAGAAGCTCACGGACATCATCGACAAGCTGCTCGTCTATCCGGACAAGATGCTCCACGATATGAACCGCACGGGCGGCCTGATCTACAGCCAGCGCATCCTGCTGTCGGTCGTCGACAAGGGCGTGCTGCGCGAGGATGCCTACAAGTGGGTACAGCGCAACGCCATGAAGCGCTGGATGGAAGGCCAGGACTTCCGCACGAGCGTCGAGAACGACCCGGATATCACGAAGTACCTGACGAAGGAAGAGATCGATGACTGCTTCGACTACAAGTACTTCCTGCGCCATGTCGATATGATCTTCGAGCGCTTCGGCCTCTGAGAATCCAATAAGTGAATGAAAGCCTCTTCTCCCTGCGGGGAGAAGGCTTTTCTATGTTTGTGGAGCATCGCAGTAGATGGTCCAACATGCATCATAAAGGAGAGACCATTATGTCAACAGTAGTAGTAACGGGCACCCAGTGGGGCGATGAGGGCAAGGGCAAGATTGTCGACTATCTCGCTCAGCAGGCTGAGACAGTCGTGCGCTTCCAGGGCGGCAGCAATGCCGGCCATACCGTTGTCGTCGATGGTGTAGACTATAAGCTGCGCCTGATGCCGTCGGGGATCCTCTTTAAGGGTTCGCACTGCGTCATCGGCAACGGTGTCGCCTTCAACCCGAAGGTCATGCTGCAGGAGATGGACAGCCTCGCAGAGCGCGGCATCGACCTCTCTGGCATCCGCATCAGCAACCGTGCCCAGCTCGTCCTGCCGTATCACTGCCTGATGGATCAGCTCGCCGATGATGCGCGCGGCAAGGGCAAAGTCGGTACGACGCACAACGGCATCGGCCCGTGCTATGTCGACCGCGACAACCGCATCGGCATCCGCGTCTGCGACTTCATCGACAAGGAAGAGTTCGCAAAGCGCCTCAAGGAAAACCTCGCCATCAAGAACCGCGAGCTCAAGCTGCTCTACGACCATGAGCCGCTCGACTATGAAGAGATCCTCGCTGAGTACAACGGCTATGCGGACCGCCTGCGCCCGTATGTCTGCGACACGATCGCCCTGCTCGACGAAGAGATCAAGGCTGGCCGCAAGATCCTCTTCGAGGGCGCACAGGCCACGATGCTCGACATCGACTACGGCACGTATCCGTACGTCACGGCCTCGCACCCAATCTCGGGCGGCGTCGGCATCGGCGCCGGCGTGGCTCCGCAGAAGATCGACAAGGTCGTCGGCATCGTCAAGGCTTATTGCACGCGCGTAGGCGAGGGCCCGTTCCCGACGGAACAGCTCAACGAGACGGGCGAGAAGCTGCGTGAAGTCGGCCACGAGTACGGCGTCGTCACGGGCCGTCCGCGCCGCACGGGCTGGCTCGACGCCTGCGTCGTCCGCTATGCCGGCATCCTCTCGGGCATCGACTACATGGCCGTCACGCGCCTCGACATCCTCGACAGCTTCGACGAGATCAAGATGTGCGTCGCCTACAAATACAAGGGCGAGATCCTCAACGAGATTCCGGCCAGCCTCAAGGTCCTCGCGGAAGTCGAGCCGGTCTATGAGACGTTCCCGGGCTGGAAGTGCGATATCAGCAAGGTCCGCAAGTACGAAGACCTGCCGGAGAACGCCAAGAAGTACCTCACGCGCATGGCAGAGGTGACGGGCATCGGCCTCGGTATCGTCTCCGTCGGCCCGAACCGCGACGAGACGATCGTCATCGCCAACGACATCTTCTGATTGGCAATACTGTAGGATATAGAGCAAGGTGCAGCTGCGATTGGGCAGCTGCACCTTTTTTTACAAAAGAGTCAGAAAACAACCTATAATCATTTAAGTCAACAAGAAATTAAAAACAATAAAAATAGATTGACAAACAGAGCGGCCGGTGCTATATTTAAATCATGAAATGTGCTCGAACACAAATGAGCCTAACCAATGAATTTTAAACAAAGGAGAGACAAGAAATGGTAACAAGCACAGGAAATGCACCGGAGAAGAAGATCTCCAGCGCATTCATTTATTTCTTTGGATCTTTCGGCGGCATTCTCTTCGGTTATGACATCGGCGTCATGACCGGCGCGCTGCCGTTCCTGCAGAATGACTGGAGCTTGCAGGGCAATGCCAGCATCATCGGTTGGATTACATCGGCAGTTATGTTTGGTGCAATTTTTGGCGGTGCAATGGCGGGACAGCTTTCGGACCGTCTCGGCCGCCGCAAGATGATCCTTATCTCGGCTATCATCTTCGTCATCGGCTCTATCCTCTCTGGTATTGCGCCGCATAATGGTGAGTATTACCTCATCGGCGTGCGCATCCTCCTGGGCCTCGCCGTCGGCGCGGCTTCCGCTCTCGTCCCGGCTTACATGTCGGAGATGGCACCGGCTCATCTGCGCGGCCGCCTTTCGGGCATCAACCAGACGATGATCGTCTCGGGCATGCTGCTCTCTTACGTCGTCGACTTCCTGCTCAAGGACCTGCCTGAGACGATGGCATGGCGCCTGATGCTCGGCCTTGCTGCTGTACCGGCCATCATCCTGTTCCTCGGCGTCCTGCGCCTGCCGGAATCCCCGCGTTTCCTCGTGAAGCATGGTCTCGTCGATGAGGCTCGCCGTGTGCTCGGGTACATTCGTAATACGAAAGATGAAGTTGAGGCAGAACTTGCTGATATCAAAAATATGACGGCTACGGAAGCCAATCTCAAAGAGCCGTCGCTTGCCACGCTGTTCTCAGATAAATACCGCTATCTCGTAACTGCAGGTGTCGGCGTTGCTGCATTCCAGCAGTTCCAGGGTGCTAATGCGATTTTCTACTATATCCCGCTGATTGTCGAGAAGGCAACGGGCCAGGCTGCAAGCTCCCAGCTCATGTGGCCGATTATCCAAGGCGTATTGCTCGTCCTCGGTTCGCTGATCTTCCTCGTCATCGCAGATAAGTTCAACCGCCGCACGCTGCTGACGGTGGGCGGCACGATTATGGGCCTTTCGTTTATTCTGCCGGCTGTCATCAACAGCATCATCCCAAATGCTGATCCGATGATGATTGTATTTTTCCTCTGCATCTACGTTGCGTTTTACTCCTTTACGTGGGCTCCGCTCACCTGGGTTATCGTCGGCGAAATCTTCCCGCTGGCCATCCGTGGCCGTGCTGCAGGCCTTGCTTCGTCGTTCAACTGGATTGGCTCGTTCCTTGTCGGTCTGCTGTTCCCCATCATGACCGCGTCGCTCTCACAGGCAACGGTCTTTGCAATCTTCGGTGTTATCTGCATGCTTGGTGTATGTTTCATTCGCAACTGCGTTCCGGAGACGCGTGGCCATACGCTCGAGGAGATCGAGGCTGCTGGCACGAAGAAATCCGCAAATGCATCGATGCACAATGCCTGATCGCATATAGATATCAGGTAAGGGTATTGCAAAGGGAAGGTTTACCATGGACTTAAAGAAAAATGCCGCAGCGATTGAGGCGGGCCGCACGGCCCTCGGCCTCGAGCTCGGTTCGACGAACATCAAGATGGTGCTGGTCAATGAAGCTTGCGAGACGCTGGCCTCGACGAGCTACGGCTGGGAGAACCAGCTGGAGAACGGCATCTGGACGTACGACCTTGCGACGGTCTGGCTCGGCATCGAGGATGCGTTCCACAGCCTGACGGCCGATGTGCAGAGCCGCTACCATGTGGAGCTCAAGACCATCGGCTCCATCGGCGTCAGCGCGATGATGCACGGCTACCTGCCGTTCGACAAGGACGGCAAGCAGCTCGCACCGTTCCGGACCTGGCGCAATAACATCACGGGCGAGGCAGCAGATCAGCTCACGGAGCTCTTCGGCTTCAACATCCCGCAGCGCTGGAGCATCGCGCACCTCTATCAAGCCATCCTCAATAAAGAAGATCACGTCAAGGACATCGCTTTTTTGACGACGCTGGCCGGCTATGTACACTGGCAGCTCAGCGGCGAGAAAGTCCTCGGCATCGGCGATGCTTCGGGCATGTTCCCGATTGATGAGAAGACGGGCCTCTACGACGCGGCGATGCTCGAGAAGTTCGAGAGCCTTGATGCGGTCAAGGCCTATCCCTGGAAACTGCAGGAAATCCTGCCGCAGCCGCTGCGTGCAGGCCACTCCGGCGGCCAGCTCACGAAGGAAGGTGCATGGCTGCTCGACCCGACGGGCAAGCTGCAGCCGGGCGCGCTCATGGCGCCGCCTGAGGGCGATGCCGGCACGGGCATGGTCTCGACGAACGCCGTCCGCAAGCGCACGGGCAACATCTCAGTCGGCACGTCGGCGTTCTCGATGAACGTCCTCGACGCACCGCTCAAGGAAGTGCACCGCGACATCGATGTTGTGACGACGCCGGACGGTGCGCCGGTGGCCATGGTCCATGCCAACAACTGCTCGAGCGACCTCAATGCCTGGATCGGCATGTTCGGCGAGTTCGCAGAGCTCATCGGCCACGGCCAGACGCCAGCCAAGCTTTACCGGACGCTGTTTGAAGTGTCGCAGCGCGCAAACCGCGATGCGGGCGGCCTGCTCAATTACAGCTGCCTGTCAGGCGAGAACATCACGAAGGTCGAGACGGGCCGTCCGCTCTTCGTGCGCACGCCGCACAGCCACATGAACCTCGCGAACTTCATGCTCGCGCAGCTCTACGGCTGCTTCGCTCCACTCAAGATCGGCATGGACATCCTCGTCAAGGAAGAGGGCGTCCAGACGGACGTCATGATCGCGCAGGGCGGTCTCTTCAAGACGCCGGTCATCGGGCAGCAGGTCCTCGCGGATTGCCTCGGCCTGCCAATCACTGTCATGGAGACGGCTGGTGAAGGTGGCCCGTGGGGCATGGCCGTACTCGCCGTCTTTGCCAAGTGGCACAGTAGCAAGGCGCTGGCAGACTTCCTCGATGACGATGTCTTCCACAATCCAGAGAGCTCGACGCTGCTGCCGACGGAAGCCGGCCGCCTCGGCTGCCAGAAGTTCATCGCCGCCTACAAGGAAGGCCTCGAGGTCGAGCGCAAGGCTGGCGAGCTCATAGCCGACCATGCCGACGCCTGAGCATTCTTTACGAAAGGACCATCCTACCAATGTTAGAAGAACTCAAACAGGAAGTTTATGAAGCCAACATGATGCTGCCGAAGCTCGGCATCGTCACGTTCACTTGGGGCAATGTCTCGGGCATCGACCGCGAGAAGAACCTCTTCGTCATCAAGCCGTCGGGCGTGCCGTACGAGGACCTCAAGCCCTCGGATATGGTCGTCGTCGACCTTGAGGGCCACGTCGTCGAGGGTGATATGAACCCGTCGAGCGATACGATGACGCATCTCGTGCTCTACAAGGCCTTCCCGAATATCAAGGCCGTCGTCCACACGCATTCGAAATGGGCCGTCTCCTTTGCAGAAGCTGGTGTGCCAATCGAAGCGCTCGGCACGACGCACGCTGATACGTTCTACGGCGACGTCCCCGTGACGGATGCCCTGACGAAGCAGGAGATCGAGGAGGCTTACGAGGAGAACACGGGCAAGGTCATCGTCCGCACGTTCAAGGAGTACGGCATCGACCCGGATGCTGTGCCAGCCGTCCTCGTCAAGCAGCACGGCCCGTTCACCTGGGGCCCGAGCCCCAAGAAGGCCGTCGAGAACGCGAAGATCCTCGAGGTCGTCGCCGAGATGAATTACCATGCCCTGCAGCTCACGCGCGCGGACATCCGCGTGCCGCAGTTCCTGCTCGACAAGCATTACTACCGCAAGCACGGCGCAAACGCCTACTATGGCCAGAACAACGCCAAGTCGAAGAGCGGTGTCACGCACAAGTAAGGGCAGCCTCCTGCGGCACACCGCAGGAGGAAATCAAGACTAAGTCTCCTGCGGCTTGCCGCAGGAGGAAGCATAGAAGTAGAAGGGAAGTAACATCATGTTGAAACTCACGCACGATTACAAATTCTGGTTTGTCGCTGGTTCCCAGTTCCTCTATGGTGAGGAGCAGCTCAAAAACGTTGCCCGCGATGCGGAAGACATCGTCAAGAAGCTCAATGAGAGTGGCAAGCTCCCGTACCCGATCGAGTTCAAGGGCGTCATGACGACGGCTGACGGCATTACGCAGTTCATGAAGGATGTCAACTACAATGACGACGTCGCAGGCGTCATCACCTGGATGCACACCTTCTCCCCGGCGAAGAACTGGATCCGCGGCACGAAGCTCCTGCAGAAGCCGCTGCTGCACCTTGCGACGCAGTACCTCAACAAGATCCCGTATGACACGATCGACTTCGACTACATGAACCTCAACCAGAGCGCACACGGCGACCGCGAGTACGGTTATCTCAACGCTCGCCTCGGCCTCAACAACAAGGTCGTCTACGGCTGGTGGGGCGATGAAGAAGTCCAGGATGAGATCGCTTCGTGGGAAGATGTCGCCGTTGCCTACAATGAGAGCTTCCACATCAAGGTCTGCCGCTTCGGCGATACGATGCGCAATGTAGCCGTCACGGAGGGCGATAAGGTCCAGGCGCAGATCCAGCTCGGCTGGACGGTCGACTACTGGCCGGTCGGCGACCTCGTCGAAGTCGTCGATGCCGTCAGCGAGGCAGACATCGATGCAGAGTACAAGAAACTGCAGGAACTCTACACGTTCAACCCGCAGGAGAACAGCCCGGAGAAATTCGAGAGCTCAGTCCGCTATCAGCTGCGCGAGTACCTCGGCATCAAGAAGTTCCTCGATGACAAGGGCTATACGGCCTTCTCGACGAACTTCGAGGACCTCAAGGGCCTCAAGCAGCTGCCGGGCCTCGCTGCTCAGCTCTTGATGCGCGACGGGTACGGCTTCGGTGCAGAGGGCGACTGGAAGACGTCGGCACTGACGCGCCTTTTAAAGATCATGGCACACAATGACCGCACGGTCTTCATGGAAGACTACACGCTCGACCTGCGCAAGGGCCATGAAGCTATCCTCGGCGCTCACATGCTCGAGGTTGACCCGACGATTGCCAGCGACAAGCCGCGCGTCGAAGTCCATCCGCTCGACATCGGCGGCAAGGATGACCCGGCCCGCCTCGTCTTCACGGGCGCTGACGGCGAAGGCATCGACTGCACGGTCGCTGACTTCCGCGATGGCTTCCGCCTCATCAGCTATCCGGTCGATTGCCGCAAGGCTGAGGCGGAGACGCCGCATCTGCCGGTCGCTAAGCAGCTCTGGACGCCGAAAGTCGGCCTCAAGAAGGGCGCTACGGCTTGGATCCACGCTGGCGGCGGCCATCACACGGTCCTGTCCTTCCGTATCACAGAAGAGCAGATCCATGATCTCGGCACGATGCTCGGCATGAACCTCGTCGAGATCTGCTGATTGCTCCTATATCCATACACCTACACAAAAGAAGGCTCTCGTTCCAATCTCAGGAACGGGAGCCTTCTTTTTATCGCGCTACCATTATTCTACATTCTGCAGGATGCGGATCTCATTGCGCATGATGTACTTGTCGTGTTCCGGTGCGATGCCATTGACGAGGTAGTCGAAGACGACCTGCATGGCGCGCTGGCCCTGCTGGTGCGGGTGCTGATAGAGGGCAGCCTGGATGACGCCCTTCTTCATCATCTCGATTGTCGTCGGGATCGTGTCGAAGACCATCATCGTGATGTCCTTGCGCCCTGCGGCGAGGACGGCGCGGGCGGCGCCGTAGGCGCCGGCCGAGATGATGAAGATGGAGTTGAGCTCGGGATGGTCGAGCAGCAGCTGGCGAACCTTCTCGTAGGCAATCATGTCATCATCCTCACACTCCTCGACGCCGCAGAAGTGGAAATCGGGGTGCTCCTGCATGGTCTCGAGGAAGCCGTCTAGGCGTTGGCGATGGCCGAGCATCTGCAGGGAGCCTAGCAGCACGCCCGTGTGGAGCGGCTGCGGATGGATCATGCAGAGCAGTGCGGCGGCTGTCTTGCCGCCATTGGGATAATTCGGCCCGACGTAGCACTGGCGATGGGATGCCTCGATATCGTTGTTGAGCGTGACGACGAAGATCTTGTCGGCGACGCATTCGTCGATTTTCTGGATGATGCGCGGGTGGTTGAGTGGGTCGATGATCAGAGCGTTGATGCCCTGCTCGCGCAGTTCGTCGATGATGGCGCACTGTTTGTCGAGGTCGAACCCGCGCATGCTGCGCCAGATGACCTTAAGGCCGTAGGAATCGTATTTGTCCGCCATGTGGTGCATGGCAGACAGTACGTCGTCAAAGAAGTGGACGCCCTCGGAGAGCAGCAGAACCCCGACGGTCGGGTGCTTCTTGCGGGCGGCGAGGGCCTTGCCTGCTGGATTCGGGTGATAGTGGAGCTTGGCGGCCATGTCGAGGACGAGTTTTGCCTTTTCGGGTTTGACCTTGCCGCGCCCGTTGAGCACGCGGTCGACCGTGCCGCGTGAGACGCCGCAGAGTTCGGCAATCTGTTTGATGGTTACCATGATATCGACTTCCTCTGTTGTTTCTTTTTGATTCTTTGCAGCAATCTTTAAATTCCAATATTCTAGGTGCAGGTGCTTTTTTCCTGCTCGTACGCTTCCTGGATTGCTCAGTGCGGGGATTTCTGCTATACTATTCGCGATTGCAGAAATGCAGGAATGTTGCAGAGCAGCGATGAACAGTGATGAGCAGCGAAAGGATGGACACGCGCGATGTATAAGATGATTGCCCTCGATCTCGATGGCACGCTCAACAACGATGAGAAGAAGATCACGGAGAAGACGAGAGAGGCACTGCTCTCGGTCCAGCAGCACGGTGTGACGGTCGTGCTAGCCTCCGGCCGTCAGGCGCCGGGGCTCGCGCGCGAGGCGCAGGCCCTCGACCTCAAGGACTACCACGGCCTGCTGCTCTCGTATAACGGCGGCCGCATCCAGGATGCGACGACGGGGGAGGTCCTCTTTGACCAGGCCATCGACCGCGCGACGGCGCTGCGCTTCCTGCGCCATCTCGAAGCGTATCCAGAGCTCTCGCCAATCGTCGACGACGGCGAGTCCATCTTCACGACGGACGCGCGCCGCCACAAGGTCCAGGATGAGAGCCGCAATAACAACCTCAAGGTCGAGATCGTCGAGAACATCGCCGATGCCGTCGAGGCGCGCGGCTTTGCGCCTGTCAAGATCCTGACGGCTGCGCCGAACGAGATCCTCGTGCCGCGCCTTGCAGACATCCGCCGCGGCTTCGAAGATGAGCTCTCCTTCGTCCAGTCGGCCCCGTGGTTCTACGAGGCGACGGTCAAGGGCGTCAGCAAGTCGACATCGCTCGCGATTGTCTGTGAGCGCTTAGGCATCGCGCGCGCAGAGGTCATGGCCTTCGGCGATGCGCAGAATGACATGAGCATGCTCGACTTCGCCGGCCACGGCGTCGCGATGGGCAATGCCTGCCCTGAGCTAAAGGAGATGGCCGACGAGATCACGCTCTCGAACAACGAGGACGGCATCGCCGCCTCGCTGACGCGCCACTTCGACTTCCTGAATTGATGAAATATGGAGGAGCTTCCCTTTGGGAGGCTCTTTTTTTATGAAAAAAAGGCGGATTCATAGATGAAACTTATAGAAGAACGCTATTGCTATTGACTTTTTCGTGTTCAGGCCATACAATGAAATCATCAATCCCGAGTATTTTTGTAAGGATTACAAATCCGAGCGCATATCTTAAGTCTTAAAGGAGAGTTTTATATATGGCTGAGAATCTTTTGGAAATCAAGGATCTCCACGCTGGTGTCGAAGGCAAGGAAATCCTCAAGGGCCTGAGTCTGTCGGTAGACAAGGGCGAAGTACACGTCATTCTCGGACCGAATGGCTCTGGCAAATCGACGCTGATGAACATCATCATGGGCCATCCGAAGTACGAGGTCACGTCCGGCACGGTGTCGTTCGAGGGTGAGGACATCACGGAGCTCAAGACGTTCGAGCGCGCGCGCAAGGGCCTGTTCCTCTCGTTCCAGACGCCGGAGGAGATTCCGGGCATCACGGTCGAGAACATGATCCGCACGGCAAAGCAGGCCGTCTCTGGTGAGCGCGTCAAGATCGTGCCGTTCCGCCGCCAGCTCAAGGCGACGATGGAAGAGCTCAAGATGAAGCCGGAGTACGCAGAGCGCTACATGAATGTCGGCTTCTCGGGCGGCGAGAAGAAGCGCAATGAGATCCTGCAGCTCCTCATGCTCAACCCGAAGCTCGCGCTGCTCGATGAGACGGACTCGGGCCTTGATGTCGACGCCGTGCAGATCGTCTCGGAAGGCGTCGCGAAGTTCCACAACGAGGACAACAGCTGCCTGATCATCACGCACAACACGCGCATCCTCGAGAAGCTCAAGGTCGACAAGGTCCACGTCCTCATCAACGGTGAGATCGTCGAAGAGGGCGGCCCGGAGCTCATCGATGACATCAACCGCCGCGGCTTCACGCACATCCTCGATGCCAAGGCAGAAAAGTGAGGCGCGCCATGGCTGAAGAAAAATTCACACCGAAAAAGAAGACGTACGTCGAGGACATCGAGCGTACGCTCTACGATATCAAGGACGCCGACCACTCGGTCTACAAGACGCAGAGCGGCCTGACGGAGGAGATCATCCGCGACATCTCGAAGCGCAAGCACGACCCGCAGTGGATGCTCGACTTCCGCCTCAAGTCCCTTGAGGTCTACAATTCGCTGGCGCTGCCGACCTGGGGCCCGGACATCTCGGAGCTCAACATGGACGACATCGTCACCTATGTCCAGCCGGATGCCAAGATGACGGGCAACTGGCAGGAAGTGCCGACGGATATCAAGAACACGTTCGACCGCCTCGGCATCCCGGAGGCCGAGCAGAAGCAGAGCCTCGCCGGCGTCGGCGCGCAGTACGACTCGGAAGTCGTCTACCACAGCATCCAGGATGACCTCGTCAAGCAGGGCGTCATCTACACGGACATGGAGACGGCCATCCGCGAGCACGAGGACGTCGTCAAGGAGTACTTCATGACGCTCGTGCCGCCGAAGGACCATAAGTTTGCGGCGCTGCATGGCGCTGTCTGGTCTGGCGGCTCCTTTGTCTACGTGCCGGAAGGCGTCCACGTCGAGATCCCACTGCAGTCGTACTTCCGCCTCAACGCAGCAGGTGCCGGCCAGTTCGAGCACACGCTGATCATCGTCGAGAAGAACGCGAGCCTGCACTTCATCGAGGGCTGCTCCGCGCCGAAGTACAACGTCACGAACCTCCACGCGGGCTGCGTCGAGCTCTTCGTCAAGGAGGGCGCGCGCCTGCGCTACTCGACCATCGAGAACTGGTCGCGCAACATGATGAACCTCAACACGAAGCGCGCGCTCGTCGAGAAGGACGGCATCATCGAGTGGGTCTCGGGCTCCTTTGGCTCACATGTCTCGTGCCTCTATCCGTGCAGCATCCTGCACGGCGAGAATGCGCGCTGCGAGTTCACGGGCGTCACGTTCGCCTCGAAGGGCCAGAACCTCGATACGGGTGCCAGCGTCATCCACGCGGCTCCGCATACGTCGGCCAACATCAACACGCGCACCATCTCGAAGGCGGGCGGCAAGGCGACGTACCGCAGTGCCGTCAAGGTCACGCGTCGCGCTCCGTTTGCCAAGTGCTCGGTCAACTGCGAGTCGCTGATGCTCGACAACGAGTCGCGCAGCGATACGCTGCCGGTCATGGACATCGAGGGCGACGAGGCGGACATCGGGCATGAGGCCAAGATTGGCCGCATCAGCGATGAGGCCATCTTCTACCTGACCTCTCGCGGCATCGATGAGGATGAGGCACGCGCGATGATCGTGCGCGGCTTCGTCGAGCCGATTGCCAAGGAACTGCCGCTCGAGTACGCAGTCGAGATGAATAACCTGGTCAACATTGAATTAGAAGGGACGATGGGCTGATATGGCAGAGCTTAAGACATTCTCCCGGATCCCCATGCGTACCTGGCGCTGGCTCGGCGTCAATGAGAGCAGGATCCCGGCTGATAGCGATGAAAATGTAACAACGCAGAAAATCCTTGTCGAAGCGGGCAAGGAAGATGAAGTCGTGCTGACGCAGCGCGAGGGCGGCTCGTACGAGCTGCAGGTGCATCTCGAGGAGGGCGCAAAGCTCCACCTCGTCACGGCACAGCTCGTGCCAGACAACGCGCTCTACACCTGCCGCGTCAAGGTCTATGTCGGCAAGGGCGCGACCTTTGCTTACACGGTCGTCGAGGCCGGCGCACACCAGACGGCGACGGAGCTCCACGTCGATCTAGCCGGCGACGACTCCAAGGCCGATATCTGGGGCCTCTACTTTGGCGATGGCGAGAGCGTCATCGACCTCAACTACATCATCCGCCAGGGCGGCCGCCGCACGGACGCCAACATGCAGGTGCGCGGCGCTCTGCTCGGCAAGAGCGAGAAGATCTTCCGCGGCACGCTCGACTTCCTCGAGGGTGCAAAGGGGTCGGTCGGCCGCGAGAACGAGGAAGTCGTCCTGCTCTCGCCGGATGTCCGCAACCGCAGCGTGCCGATCATGCTCTCGCATGAGGACGATGTGGACGGCCACCATGCCGTTTCCGTCGGCAAGATGGACGAAGATAAACTCTTCTACCTCATGAGCCGCGGCCTCGACCTTGCTGAGGCACAGCGCCTCGTCGTCGAGGCGTCGTTCAATCCGGTGCTCGACCGCATCCCGGATGACGCGCTCAAAGAGGAGATCGATACGTATTTGCAGAGGAGACTTTCGAATGGCTGATGCACAGGAATTTTTGAAAGATTTCCCGCTTCTCAAGATGAAGATGAACGGGAAACAGATCGCTTATCTCGATAACGGCGCGACGACGCAGAAGCCGGAGCAGATCATCCAGGCCATCTGCGGCTACTACGGCGGCTGCAACGCCAATCCGCATCGCGGCGCCTATGCGCTCTCGGTCAAGGCGACGGAGATCTATGAGAACGCGCGCGTGCGCACGGCGAAGTTCATCAACGCGGCCCGTCCTGAGGAGATCATCTTCACGAAGAACGCGACGGAGGCGCTGAACCTCGTTGCCTACAGCTATGGCCTCAGCAACGTCAAGGCTGGCGATGAGATCGTCATCACCATCACGGAGCACCACAGCAACCTCGTGCCGTGGCAGTTTGTCGCCAAGACGACGGGCGCGACGCTCAAGTACATCTACCTCGAGAAGGACGGCAACCTCTCGGAGGAGGACATCGAGACGAAGATCACGGAGAAGACGAAGATCGTCGCCGTGACGCAGGTCTCGAACGTCCTGGGCCTCAAGAACGACGTCAAGAAGATCGTCAAGAAGGCGCACAGCGTCGGTGCTGTCGCCGTTGTCGACGGCTCGCAGAGCGTCGCACACATGAAGGTCGACGTCCGCGACATCGACTGCGACTTCTTCGCGTTCTCCGGCCACAAGATGCTCTCGCCGATGGGCATCGGCGTGCTATACGGCAAGTACGACATCCTCGACGCGATGCCACCGTTCCTGCGCGGCGGCGACATGATCGAGTACGTCGAGGAGCAGGATACGACGTACGCAGAGCTGCCGGCCAAGTTCGAGGCCGGCACGCAGAACGTCGGCGGTGCAGCCGGCCTGACGGCGGCTATTGACTACCTCGAGACGATCACCTTCGATCGCATCGAGGCCATCGAGAAGGACCTCGTCGACTACGCGCTGCCACAGCTGCGCGAGCTGCCGTACATCGAGCTCTACGGCTGCGATACGACCCGCGACAACAAGACGGGCATCATCGCCTTCAACGTCAAGGATGTCCATCCGCACGATGTGGCGAGCATCCTCGACAGCTACGGCGTCGCGATCCGCGCTGGCCATCACTGCGCCCAGCCGTTGCACCGCTACCTCGGCCAGAACGCAAGCTGCCGTGCGAGCTTCTATCTCTACAACACGCGCGAGGACATCGACCGCTGGATCGATGCACTCAAGAAGGTAAGGGGGGTCCTCGGCTATGGCGCTTGAAGACATCTACACGGAGCTCATCGGCGAGCACAGCCGCAATCCGGAGAACAAGCATCATCTTGCTCATGCGACGTGCGCGCTCAAGGGCCACAACCCGAGCTGCGGCGATGAGATCACGCTGGAGCTGCAGATCGAGAACGGCGTCGTCAAGGATGCGTCGTTCACGGGCGTGGGCTGCGCCATCTCGCAGGCCTCGACGGACATCATGATTGACCTGATCCGCGGCCAGAAGGTCGAGAAGGCCAGAGAGCTCGCGGAGAAGTTCATCGGCATGATCAAGCGCGAGATCACGGACGAGAGCGAGCTCGAGGAGCTCGACGAGGCACTGGCGCTTCAGAATGTCTCGAACATGCCGGCCCGCGTCAAATGCGCGGTGCTCGCATGGCATACGCTCGACAATGCGCTCGCAAAAGACGGGCAGGACGCAAAAAAATAAGATTTATCCACAGAAATCTGGGGATATCCATGGTGAACCTGTGGATATCCCCTGCGTTTTGTGGATAACATGTGGATAGAGACAGCAGCAGAGTAACAGAAAGGAAGAGTATCATGGCAGTAAAAGAGATTTCTCCGTTTGATTTCAACGAGAGCGCGTTCCGCGTCATCGGCAAGGACTGGCTGCTCATCACGGGCGAGTACGAGGGCAAGTCGAACGCGATGACGGCTTCGTGGGGCGGCCTCGGCATCATGTGGGGCAAGCCGGTAGCCTACATCTTCATCCGTCCGACGCGCTACACGAAGGAATTCGTCGACAAGGCAGAAGGCCTTTCGCTGTCGGTTTTCCCGGAGGAATACCGCAAGATGATGAACTACTTCGGCACGGTCTCGGGCCGCGATGAGGACAAGATCAAGAAGGCGGGCCTGACGGTCTGCCACGATAACGGCCGCACGTACTTCGATGAAGCGCGCGTGACGATGCTCTGCCGCAAACTCTACGCACAGCCGCTCGCTTCGGAGTTCTTCGTCGACAAGAGCTGCGACGAGAAGTGGTACAAGGACGACTATCACACGATGTACGTCGTCGAGATCGAGAAACTCCTCGTCAAGGAATGAGCCGATGAGCACAGTACGGAAAAAGGGTGGGGTGGCCTGCTGCAGCTGCCTGTCCGACAAAGAAGCGCCGGTGGCATCGATCCTGCGCTGCAGCAACCTGACGACGGGCATGGATGACGCGGAGATCGCGGAGCTTCTGGCATCGAGCCAGGTCCGGCGCCACGTATTCTCGGCGGGGGAGATCGTCTTCCACGACGGTGACCAGCCACATTCGCTCTACATCCTGCTGCGCGGTGAGGTCCACATCCTCAAGGACACGTTCTCGGGCCGCCGCATCTTCATCTCGGAGGTCAATGAGCCGGGCGACATGTTCGGCGAGGTTTACGAGGTGCTCAAGCGGCCCTATGACATCTATGTCGAGGCGGCGAAGGAGACGGAGCTCTTGGAGATCGGCAGCCGTTTCTTCACGATCGGCGGCCAGAGCGAGCATCTCTCGCGCAGTGCCTTGCTCGTCGAGCGCAATCTCATGCGCATCTTCGCGCGCAAGGCGTACTTCATGCACGGCCGCATCAAGGTGCTCGCGAGTGGCAGCCTGCGCGAGAAGATCGTGCGTTTCCTGTTCCAGAATATGGACGCAGCAGGCCACGTCGAGCTCGCTGTGAGCCGAGAGTACCTCGCAGCTTACCTTGCCGTCACGAGGCCGTCGCTCTCAAGAGAGCTCTCGGCCATGCAGAAGGACGGTCTGCTCAAGGTAGCGGGCAAGAACCTCCAGATACTCGACCTCAATCGCTTTGAGGAATACCTCTGAGGCAACTGAATCCATTCGACACAAAAAGCCAGATCCATGCATGTGTTTTGCATGGAACTGGCTTTGTCTTTTTTGATTACATCGAGATTACATCGAGCAACGTAGTGCAGGGCCTTCGGAGGGGATGGACGGGCAACACTCCGCTGAGTCGTCCTGCTGAATCGATTTTTTTCCCTTATCAATGAAGCCTGTCTAAAGAGCTAAACGCGCTCCGCTTGGACGACGCTCTTTAGACAGGGGCCGGGGTGGGAAAAAATCGATTCTTGACGCAGGACGCCAACGCTCCGTTTTTGCCCGCCCATCCCCTCCGGGCCCGCAAGGCTCGTTACGGCTCGTTTCGAGTAGCCTGCAAGCGGGGGCATGTATTTCGCCTGCAGGCGCGGAGCGATTGCCCGCAGGGCTGTGGCCCGAGGATATCCTGCTCAACACAGCGATGTCGGAACGACGCGGCAGGCGGCGAAACAGCATCCGTGCGCTCTGCAGCTTGGGTCACATTCAGCGGCAGCGCCGAAGCCGAAATACATGCCCCCGCGCTTTGCTTATGTGTGATAAAGAAGCAATAGAAGTGCAAAAAATTTTGCCGTTCCTATCCGACACTTGGCCATTGTGTCGGATAGGTCGGGCGGTTATTCGGGCAAGTCAATCTTGCCGACAAAGCTGTAATAAATCTCAATGTCCTGCCTGCGGGTGCCGTTCTCATCATAGCTGCACTCATGCACCACAATTTTCTCGATCATTTCCCGCAAGAGAGTGGGGGTCAGTTCTTCAAAGGCAAGGTGCTTGCGGACAATGCCCATAAATTTCTCGGCGTTGACGGTAGCTGCCTGTGACTTGTCCAGTTCGGCTTGCAGGGCGGCGGCTCTCTTTTTCAGCTCCGCTTGCTCGGCTTCGTAGTCAGCCGACAGTTCCATGAAACGCTCATCGCTGATTTTGCCGTTTACATTGTCCTCATACAGCCGCTTGATAATGCGGCTGATTTCAGAAATGCGTTCCTGCGCCTGTTCAAGCTGCTTGATGGCTGCGGCGGTCTTTCGCTTGCCGCCGATCTCGTTCTGCTGGACAAGTAGTTTCACAAACCGGCTCTCATGCTTGGCTGCGTATTCGGTCACTTGCCGGAGATTTGCCAGGACACCAGCGGTCAACAGATCGGTGCGGATAAAGTGCGCCGTACAGTTGCGGGTGCGCTTCTTGTAGCTGCCGCAGATGTAGCAGTCCTGTTTGCGGTCTTTGTTCTGATACCGCTGCTGATACAGCACATGGCCGCAGTCGGCGCAGAACAAAATCCCGGAGAACAGCCCCACTTCATCGTAGCGGTTCGGGCGTTTGCGCTGTTTGCGTAACTCCTGCACCCGTTCCCATGTTTCCTTGTCGATGATCGGCTCATGGTGGTTCTCGAAAATGGCCTGCTTCTCGACGGGGTTCTCTATGCTGTGCTTGACCTTATAAGAAGGCTTTTCCGTTTTGAAGTTCACCAGACATCCGGTGTACTCTCGGTTTTCGAGGATATGAACGACGGTGTTGGTCGCCCATTTGCACTCATAGCCTGGGTGATAACGGCGGGTGCTGCCTGTCCGCTGATATTCCAGCGTCCCCGGCGTGGGGATTTGCTGCTCCGTCAGCATACGGGCAATCTTGGTCGGGCCGTTCCCGGCAAGGCAAAGCTGGTAAATCTGCTGCACCACCGGGGCGGCTTCCTCGTCTATAATAAAATTCTCGTCCTCGTCCATCACATAGCCGTAAACCGGCTTGCTGGTAACAGGCTTGCCGCTCATGCCTTTTGACTTTTTCACTGCCTTGATTTTCTTGCTCGTATCTCTCACCAGCCATTCATTGAACAGATTTCGCAGCGGGGTAAAATCGTTGTCCATGCCCTCGCTGGCACTGTCCACATTATCGTTGACAGCGATAAAACGCACACCCTTTTGAGGGAACAGCATTTCCGTGTAAAACCCTACCTGCAAGTAGTTTCGCCCTAACCGGCTCATGTCCTTGACGATGACCGTACCCACTTTCCCGGCTTCAATGTCCGCAAGCATGGCTTGAAATCCGGGCCGCTGGAAGTTCGCGCCGGAAAAACCGTCGTCGGTGTACCAGCGCAGATTGGTAAAGCCGTTCTGTTTTGCGTAGGTTTCGAGTATCCTTTTTTGGTTCGATATGGAATTACTCTCGCCTTGCAATTCATCCTCGTGGGACAATCTCGGATAAAGGGCGGTAATGAGGTTTTGGGTGGCTTGTCTTAACATAAAATCCTCCGTTTCCGACAGCCAGCCCCACTATTCCGTGGTTTCATTGTACCACGGAACGGCGGGGGCTGTACAGCGGCAAAAGCGTTAAATTTGCTTCTTTACAGCTTTTCAATTTTCCGATTTTTATGGTATGGGTTGTCGTCCCATATTTGCAGTAGAAAAGTTCATAACTCCGTGGTATACTCTGATTTAACAAAAAAATCAGAAGTTAAAGGAGAAAACATGAAGTATACAATAGATGAATTAACCGCGGCCAAAAGGCAAATTGATTCAACTCTGCACAAGCTAAGAGAAACAGTAAAAACATTTGAATCAAAGGATAATTCCGAGCGTTATAAATCACAAATCACATTGGCAAAGAGAAGAATAAAAGCCTTTGAAATTGCAAATTATTTTATAGAGAATGAGATTAAGAATTGCTAAAGCACTTCCGATTTTCGTTCCAGCGGTCATGCTCCCTGGCATGGCCGCTTTTCCATGCCCCGGTTCACGCCGGATAAGTCGGCTCCTGTGTAGCAGCGGCTTCCGCTTCCAGTACCCGCGCCATTTTGTCGGCGGCTGTGGTTGTGGTGTCTTTCTTGAAATAGCCGGACACGACAAGGACGGAATTGCCCATGCGGATTTCCGTCACACAGTCAGGGCGGCGGGTGGTGCGGGTGTCGTGCTGCTTGTTATCTGCCATAGGCAATACTCCTTTCAGTCGGTAATCAGTTTCTTCATGCTCTCCATTTTCCGCTTGGCGGTTTCCTGCCGGAAGTTGTCGCCGGTAAAGCGTACCGGGACGCACATGGAAAGCAGGCGGTCATAAATCCGGGAATGGGCGGTGTCCTCCGGGTTGTGCAGGTCGTCCAGCGTAAGGTTGGTCGTGACGATCAGCGGCTTGCCGCTGCGGTAACGGCTGTCAATCACATTGAACACCTGTTCCAGCCCGTATTCCGTCCCGCGTTCCATGCCGAAGTCGTCAAGGATCAGCAGCGGATAACGACAAAGGCGGGAAATGTACTCGTTGCGCCCCTCAAAGCTGGCGGCAAGGTCATTGAGGATAAGAGCAAAGTTCGTCATGCGGACGGGGATTTCTTTCTCCATGAGGGCGTTTGCGATACAGCCTGCAAGGTAGCTTTTGCCGGTGCCTACGCCGCCCCAGAACAGGCAGCCGATATTGTCTGTCCGCATATCTTCCCAATGCTCCACATACCGGCGGGCAAGCCCGGTCTGCGGGTTCCTGCCGTTGTCGTTCTCGAAAGTCCAGTCCCGCATGGTGGGGTCGGTAAAGCCCCGGCGTTTCAGTTCTTCCACGGTGTCAAGGTGTCTGCGCCGCTTTTCGGCGGCTTCCCGTTCCTCGCGGGCGGTTCTCTGGCAGTCGCACTCTGCCGGGTGGCGGTCGCGCCCGAAGATAGCGGCCTTATCCGGCGCAAAATAGGCTTCTTTCGGCTTGCGGCACTTGCCGCAGTACAGTAAACCGTCCTCGCCGGTGTAGTCCTCCGGCTCCGGGATGGTGGTCGTCATATTCTCCAAAACCGCGTTGATTTCATTCTTCATAAACTCTCGCCCTCCTTGCATGAGTAGTCTGGTATGCCCTTTTTAGGGGCTTCCTTTTTGTCGTTCCCCGCCCATATCCGCAGGGCGGCGGCATAGTTCTGGTAGCTTTTCCCGTTGGCGGCAAGGTAGCGGCTCATTTCCTCGATGAACCGTTCCAGCCTGTCAGGGTACTCTGCCTGCAACTCGTCGTATTCGGTCTGTGACAGAAAAATATTTCCATATCGGCCATAGGGCGCGGACGGCCCCCCACTCACTCCCTTTGTTTGGCTCTCTGTAAGGTTGTTTATAGTAGTTTGGTTAGGGGACGGTTTTCCGACCATCATAAGGTCGGTTTTCTGACCATCAGTAGGACGGTTTTCCGGCTCTATGAGGGGCGGACTTCCGGCCATCAGTTGGTCTGAAAACTGTACCTGTGGCACTGGCGGTACTTTGACATAAAGCCGGTTCGGTGCGGAGAAGCCGCCCCGTTCCCGTTCCAACAGCCCCGCCGTGTCCAGTTCATTAAGCGCCCCCTTGATGGTGGTGCTGCCTTTATCCAGTATTTCTGCTATCTCCGCGATGGGATAGATAATATAAATCCTGCCCTCGTCGTCCAGCCACTTGTTTTTCTGGGAGAGGGTGGAACGGTCTAACAGCAGCGAATACAGCAGCTTGGCGGTCTGTGAAATCTCCATTTTCAGCAGGAAACGGGGATACGGCAGATAGGCGGGCAGCCGCGTGTCTGCCCTGATATAATCAGCGATAGGATCACCTCCCTGTGTTCGGGTTGATTTTGGCGTATTGTCACGCATTAAAACGCCGTTTCCGGGGGAAAAGGATAAATGTATCGCGTACCCTTTGACACCCACGAAAAAAGCCTTGATTTATGCGGGTTTGAAAGGCTCTAAAGCGTGACATCTCTGCCTTTGTTTCCGCTTTCTCTCGGCGGCTTTGATTTTCTTCATGCGCCCGGCGCAGTCGGGGCAGTATTTTCCCCGGTTGGATTTGGGGACAAAGGCCGCCCCGCAGACGGCACACCGTTTCCGGCTTCCCCGGCACAAGAGGGCTGCGGCCAGCTCCCCGTCAAGGGGCAGGACAGCCACACGGAACCAGTGGCACATGAGGGAAAAGGAAATGCTCTGGACGCACACGCAAGGCTCCCCGTCGTCCAATAGCAGGCAGTTCCCCTCATCGTAGTTACAGCACTCATGTACCAGCCGCCGCGCCCGCCGGTGCTGGCGGTAGTCCATGTGGGGCAGGTTATCGCTCATGGCTCTGCTCCTTTCTGCGGTGCGGCTCGTCCCGGCGCAAAATCTGGTCGATGTTCCGCTTGACGGTCTGCAACTCCTTGAACCGCTGTTTCTGTTCGTGATAGGTGTTATACAGGCCGTCTTTCTCGGAGATAAGCTGCTCGATCTCGGCCTGCAACGCTTTCCGGGCGGGCAGCTTGGTAATGCCATGCGCCTTGAAATACCGGGCTGCTGCGTCGGCTATGATAAAATCGCTCTCATGGGCCTGCCGGTATGCGGCGCGGGCTTTCTCGGATTTCTGTGCCCGCAGCCCGTCGCGGGCGGCCTTGGTCTGGGCGTAGGCCAACACCTGCCGCTGCAACTTCTTTTTCCCTTGCAGCTTCGTTTCCAGTGCTTTCAGTTCGCCGCTGGTCTGGCGCATTTTCTGATAGGCGGTGTCAACGGCGGCTTCTAACTGCTCCGGGGAAGTAAAGCCGTATTGCTGGTAGACGGACAGCGTTTTGGCGGCCTGCTTCAGATTGTGTATCTTCGCCCAGCGTTCATAGCCCCGGCCTTTGCCCTCGGCCATTTTCTGCTCAATGTCCACAAGCCGCTGCACTCCGTCCTGTTTCGGGGCGGCTATCTCGGCTCTGGCAACCTGCAAGCGGTCTTTTATGGTGCGTGGGGGATCGGGGGATCTGGCTGGCGCTTCGGCTGCTCTGGCGGCGTTTTGCTCTAAAACGGCAAAGACAGCGGCGCGGTCAAAATCGTCGCCCAGCTTCCGGGCGGTAATTGGCTTTGTCCTGTCCGGCGTGAGGTAGGAAAGCCGCCCCCGGCTCTCCTTGACGGTCACACCCTCCTGCAGCAACAGAGAGGAAAACTCGTCAAAGCTGGCGGCGGTGGCAAGGGCTTTCCGTAGGGTCTGCCGCAGCTTCTCCTTGTTCGTTTCAAACTTGGTCTGCCGGGGCGTGATACTATCGGCAATCATGGGGGCGTTCTGCTTGTCCAGCGCGGCCTGTCCCTTTTTCTGCGCCCAATACTCCCGGTCGGTGACGCGGTTCTTGCTGCCGTTCAAGAGGTCGATTTGATAAAGCCCCTCCCGGTGGCACATCTCCATGACTTCGGATTTGAAGTAGCGCAGGGCAGCGTCGGTACATCGGTGCTTGCAGCCGACTTTCGTATCGGCCGGCCTGTCCATGTAGGGCAGGAACGGCACTTCCTCAATCCGCAGGCTGTTTATGACGATATGCACATGAATGTTGCCGCTGTGGTTATGCCCGTCCGGGTGGGTGCAGACAAGGGCCTGGTGGCCGGGAAAATGCTCTTTACAGAATTGTTCCCCCAACGCCTGCGCCCGGTCTACGGTCAGGCCGTTGTCCGGCCCGTCCCGCGGGTCAAAGCTGATGATGTAGTGGTGGCTTTTCACATCTTCCCGCCGCTGGTTTTTCTGATAGCGGAGATTGGCCCGCATACACGCAACGGCAAAATCCTCCCCGTCGCAGTTCAGCGTGGACAGCCGGTAGTCCTCGCGGGGGATAAGCCTGCCGGTTTCATCAAGGACGGGCTTCATGGTAAACTCGTCATGCTCAAAGAGAAGATATTGCTCGGCGGCTCCGTAGTCGGCGTTTTTAGAGTTGATATGCTTGAGTGTTGCCAACCGCGTCACCTACTTTCTTGAGGACTTCATACTTGAGGACGGCAAGGTCGGATATGGCGGCGCGTACCTCGCCGGAAAGGGTGTTGTAGGGTACGCCGTATTCGTTCAGATACCGGGCAATCTGATTGAGGTTGCCGCCGATCCTGCCGTACTCGGCTGTCAGCTTCCCGACAGCGGAAAGCAACTCGTCATTGACCGACGACACATGGACAACCGGGCGTATGGTCGCCCGCCGTATCGCCTGCCGGAGAAATTCGGACTGGCTGATACCATAGGGCGCAAGCCGCGCTGTGAAGTCGGCATACTCATCTTCGGACAGCCGGGTTTTCACAACGCGGCTGCGGTGGGGCGTGTTGTATTTCTTTCGCATGGTGTGACCTCCTTTCTCGCCCGTAAGGGCGCATGAGCAGGGTTTGGGGAAGGCACTCCCCAACAAGTTTCCCGCGAGGGGCAAAACTGCAGAATTGCGGATTTTGGCACCGTGGTAGAAACTTGCTCTCCGTGACTGCAAACTTTCTCTCACTTCCGTCCGCCACTTTTTTGGAAAACTGCAACCACAAAAGTTTGTTTCTCTTTTTCTGCTACTACTAATCCTGTAAAGGGCATTCCTGCCCGCTTTCGCTAAAATGACACCGGACGCAGTGGTTTCTACCCGGTGTTGGAGAAATCCTTTCTCTTTGCCCTCTACTACGGGTAAATGCTCCAAATGCCAAACACCAGGGCAGAAAAATTCCCTCCTCGCTTACTACTACAACCGGCAGGGGGCAAAATGGCCGGGAGCGGAGCCGGACAACAAAAAAAGCAGTAAATCTTTTTCAAGACTTACTGCTTTCGCTGGCCGCGTCGGTGGCGGCTGGTATTCAGTTTTTATGACTTGTCCGGTGGTTCGTCAAGCCGGAACTTGAATTGACAGTCAATTAACCGCTGCTTTACATAGTCCTCCACCTCGGCGTTGACCTGCCCGTTCACTTTTGAGAAATAGCGGATATATCCGGCGTAGTGGAGCAGGACAGCGTTCACGGCTTCTGGGTCGCCCTCACGGGCTTTGAGGATTGTTTCATAGGGGAGAAGTCTACTCATACCGGCTCACCCCCATTTCTTCGCGTAGCCGCTGCAAGGCAAGCTGGATATGCCGCCCCGCTGTGCTGCGTGACCGGCCAATACACGCGCCGATCACGCGCTGCGGCTGGCGCAGAAAGTAATAGCGCAGGATTTCTTCCCGCGTCTGCTCCGGCAAAACAGAGATCGCGTCGGCAAGGGCGGCGTTGCAGAGCAGGACGGTCTGACCGCAGACGGTAAATGGGTATTCCTCGTCCGGCTCCGACGCGGCAAACTGGACAAACTTCTCGTTCATCAGATAGTCAAGGGAAACTTGCCGTTCCCATTGCCGTTTAAGCTTCAAAATCTTGTCCAAGGCGGCACAGCGGATAACAGTCTTGCAAAAGGCGTTGTACCTGCGCTGGATATATTCTTGATAGGCTATCTGGTCGGTCATGGAAATTCCCCTTTCTGAATAATAGTGCGGGGCGGTGGCACTTCTTGCTGTCGCCCCTTGATTGCCTACCAGCAAAGGCGGGCGGGGCTGTCAACGGCTGCGCATATGCGCCGTTCATCTTGACCGTTGACTGGCTCGGCTGGGTTTGCTATTTACCCGACAAACTTGAATTTATTTTAAGCTATCA